>Ga0307444_1000093_pt1 | contig 46123 bp, 50 predicted proteins | sample SalMarSW160340MG_FD_202145 | JGI IMG/M metagenome (GOLD analysis project Ga0307444, IMG submission 202145) | Salt marsh sediment microbial communities from the Plum Island Ecosystem LTER, Massachusetts, United States - SW1603-40 | ecosystem: Environmental > Aquatic > Marine > Intertidal zone >...
TGGCGCAGGCCGTTCTCGGTCGAGCCGGCCTCCACCATCATGATGTCGATCTCACCGTTGGTGTTCCGGCGACCGGCGACAGTCAGATCGAAGACACACTCCTCGAGTTCCTGGTACGTCGGGTTGACGATCCATTCGCCGTCATTCAGACCCAGAATCACGCCACCGATGGGTCCCTCGAATGGAATGCCGCTGATCATCAGCGCAGCGGACGCACCGTTGAGCGAGATCATCTCGTAGGGGTTGGCCCCGTCGACCGACAGGATCGTCGACACGACCTGCGTCTCACACCGGAAACCGTCCCTGAACGAAGGGCGCAGCGGTCGGTCGATCAGCCGGCAGGCAAGGATCGCCTGCTCGGTCGGTCGTCCCTCTCGACGGAAGAACGAGCCGGGAATCTTCCCTGCCGCGTACATGCGCTCTTCGACGTCGACGGTGAGCGGGAAGAAATCGATCCCCTCCCGTAGTTTCTGATTTGCGGTGGCAGTGACCAGCACGGTGGTTTCACCGGTCGATATGGTCACGGAGCCGTTTGCCTGCCCGGCGAGCTTGCCGGACTCGATGATGACCTCACGGCCTCCAACGAGTCCGCGCACTGTGGTAACGGACACGCGTCTCTCCTTTTCCGGGGAGGGGGGCCAATTACCAGTGGTCATCCCTCTCGCACAGGGCTGGCAACTGACAACTGGTCTCACATCCCCACTTGTCATTCGTATCCCGTTGCCGGGATTCGGGGAGACCGTCCCCGACCGGCCGTTCCATGAACGGAGAAGGAGCGGCTATCGCCGCTCCTTGAAACCTACCGCCGCAATCCGAGGCGTGCGATGAGTGATCGGTATCGCTCGACTTCCTGCGCACGCAGGTAGTTGAGGAGCCGCCGACGCTTACCGACCAGCATCAACAGCCCTCTACGGCTGTGGTGATCATGCTTGTGCTCACGCAGATGCTCGGTCAAGTGATTGATCCGCTCGGTCAGCAGAGCGACCTGAACCTCAGGGGAACCGGTATCGCTGTCGTGCTGACCGTACTCTTCGATGATGGTCTTGGTGTCCTTCATTCACACACGCGCACAGATAGGGGGTACGTGGAACATCGAAAGTGTAGCAGGTTCCATCAAGACCTCTACCCCTCCAAGATGGACCGGGCCCGTTCCACATCGCGCCCGATTTGCGCGACGAGTTCCTCCGGTCCCTCGAACCGCTGCTCGTCACGGATCCGCTCGATGAAACGGAGCCGTATCTGTCTACCGTACAGATAAGGAACGCCGTCGAGGACGAACGCCTCTACGACTCGCTCAGTGCCGCCGAACGTTGGACGCACACCGATGTTGGCCACCGCATGGTATGAACGATCGCCTACATCGGCCGTGACCGCATAGACACCATCCGCCGGTATCAGCAGTCCGTCGCCAATGGCGAGGTTCGCCGTCGGGAACCCCAGCGTGCGTCCCCGCCCATCACCTGTGACAACCGTCCCCTCTAGTTCATAAGGCCTTCCCAGCGCGTCAGCGGCAGCACGTACTCTCCCCTCTCCCAGCGCGCCCCTGATCGCCGTCGACGACACGGAGTCTCCGTCGCCTCGGAGAAGATCGATGGCGTCCACCTCGAACCCGAACCGCCGTCCCTCCTCCCGGAGCGTGTCGGCGTCGCCTGATCGATCGACCCCGAACCGGAAGTTGGATCCGATGACGACGAGCTTTGCGCGGAGCCCGTCGACGAGAACGCGCTCGATGAACTCCTCCGGGCGCATGCGACGAATGTGCTCGAAGGGGAGCACACCCACCATGTCCACACCGAGCTCGCCAAGGATCTCGATTCGCCTCGCGACCGAGGTGAGCATCTTCGGCGCCGCCGCCGGATTGACGACCGAAGCAGGAAGGCGATCGAACGTGAGCACGACCGTTCTGTCGACACCGAGTCTTCGGGCAGCTCGTCCTAGATCCTCCAGAACCGCCCTGTGACCACGGTGCACTCCGTCGTACACGCCGATCGTCACCGCCGACGTGCCGGTCGCCGGCGGCCACAGGGTCGGATCACCTGACAGCACCCTCATGCCACCACCACCTCCGCTCCCCACAGTCCTTTCCGCCTTGCATACACGGCAAGCAGCTCTCCGGAAGAGTCCACGAGTCGAGCAAGTGGAACGTCCGTGTCGAACGCGTCGACAGGGAACTGCGCTCCGTTCTCTATCGCTCTCGACATGTCCTCGCTCACCACGACTGCTGGGAGATGCGCCAGACCTTCCGACATCGACACGAGACGAGCTTCCGGATCGTCGGCGAGCTCGTCGAGCGTGCTCGCGCCGTCGACCGTCATCGAACCGATCCTGGTTCTCCTGAGCGCCCCGAGGTGTGCACCCCCACCGAGTGCTTGGCCGATGTCGGCGGCCAGACTCCGAACGTAGGTACCGCCACCACATCGCACCGCCAGGACCGCCTCCGGGTACGGACCCGGTGCGAAGTCCACCACGTCGATGTCGTACACCTCAACCATCCTCGCCGCACGGGCGACGTCCTTGCCCTCGCGAGCCAATTCATAGAGCCTCGTCCCTCCGACCCGGACGGCGGAGACCATCGGCGGCACCTGCGCAATGGTGCCGATGAACCGCTCGATCACCCGTTGGAGATCGGTCTCATCGAACGACATCGGCTCGCGGTTCAGGATCGAACCGTCTGCATCCAACGAATCGGTCGTCACCCCGAACACCACCTTCGCCACATACTCCTTCTCTTCGCTCTGGATGAAGCGCAGCAGGCGTGTCGCCTTTCCGAGTCCCAGCACGAGCAGCCCTGTGGCTGCCGGGTCCAGTGTTCCGGCGTGGCCAACCCTCTTCTGTCTGATGATGCCGCGCACTTTCGCAACGACATCGTGGGATGTCCACTGTGACGGTTTGTCGATCACGAGGAAGCCGTTGATCACAGTCGGCCCTTGATCCCCTCGATGATCGCCTTCGGCGGTCCTGGATGCGAGAAACCGGCGGCGTTGTGGTGGCCTCCACCGCCGTATGACGAGGCAATCGAACCAACGTCCGCGTCACCTCTCGAACGAAGACTCACCTTGAACGTGCCATCCTCGACCTCTTTGACCAGCACGGCCACTTCCGCCTCCCAGGCGAGACGAACCGTGTCGATCAACGAGTCGGTATCCTCCATCCCCACCTCCCGGCGTCGGAGGTCTTCCTGGAACATCACCGACCAGACGATCGTCCCGTCGAGCTCGCTACGCTCGAGCACATCTCCTTCGAGCTTGAGGAACCCGAACGGAACCCGCTCGTACATGTTCTGCCCGATGAGTTCGGGCGACGCCCCTGCCTCGACCAGCTCGGCGGCGATGCGCAGCGTCGACGGTGTCGTGTTCGAGTACTGGAAACGCCCCGTGTCCGTCACGACACCGGTGAGCAGGGCGTTGGCAACGGTCTCGTCTACCGGCCAGTCGAGTGCCTTGATCAGCCGGTAAACGATCTCGGCCGACGCGGCAGCACCCGGATCGATCACATCGATGGTGCCAAAACCGGTATTGGAGACGTGATGATCGATGACGACCAACGTACCTGCACCCTCGACAACTGGGAGAAGTGTTCCGAGGCGGTCGGGTGATGCAGCGTCGACACTCACCACGACAGGCGCGGCGCTGGGGAACTCCGCAGGTGGCACCAGCAGCTCGAGGGGAAGGTAGTCGTAGATCGGCGACAGCACGAACGGTTCGGAGAACGAGACGATGCTGTCCACGCCGGCGAGGCGAGCGGATGCCGCGAGACCGAGTGCAGATCCGATGGCGTCACCGTCGGGGTGGAGATGACAGACCACGGCGAGGCGGTCCGCGTTCGCAAGCGCAGCGCGGGCGGCTTCGATCATGACTCCTCCTCTGCTATCTCTCTCAGAAGCTTCGAGATCTTGATGCCTTCCTCGATCCCCCGGTCGGTCACGAAGTCAAGCGCAGGGGTGTACTTGAGGCGGACCCTGTGTCCCACTTCACCGCGGATGTGGCCGGTCGCTGCGTGCAGACCCTCGGCGCACGCCTCGTGCTCTTCCTCAGAACCGATCACCGAGTAGTACACCCTCGCGTAATGAAGGTCCGGACTGGTCTCGACTCCGGTGATCGTGACGAATCCGAGTCTCGGGTCCTTCAGGCCGGCGACGATGTCAGCGATCTCATGCAGCAGCATCGAATCGACCCTGCGGAGACGAGGCGACCTGCTCATACGCCCTCGAGATAGGAGGTGACGACATCCAATACCTCGATGCTGTCGCGTCGCTCGAGGTGCCTCCTGATGGCGAGCGCTCGCCGTGTCAGGTCTGCGTGGCTGGACGCCACGAGTCCCACCCCGACCGTCGCCCGCTGCCATTGGTCCTGGAACCCCACTTCAGCGACCGAAGCGCCGAACGTGGTCCGCAGATCGTCGATGAGCGGCCGAAGGACGCCTCGCTTCGCCTTCAGAGAACGTACGCCGGGCACGCGAAGCTCGATGCGGAGTGCGGACGCGTGCATATCACTGGCGGGCGACTTCCTTCAACGCGTACGCCTCGACCACGTCGCCTTCCTTCACGTCGTTGAATCGTTCGAGACCTATGCCGCACTCGTAGCCGGCGGCAACCCTGCGCACGTCGTCCTTGAACCGTCGGAGGGATTCGATCGCACCGTCGTACGCCACGATGCCGTTTCGAAGCAGCCGGGCCTTGGCACCCCTGACGATCTCGCCTTCGGTGACATAGCTTCCGGCCACGTTGCCCGCGCGAGGAACCTTGAAAACGGCCCTGACCTCGGCGGTGCCCAACACCTGCTCGATCTCCTCCGGCGCCAGACGCCCAACGAGCATCTGCTCGATGTCGTCGAGCATCTCGTAGATCACACGGTACGTGCGAATCTCTATACCCTGCTCCTCGGCAGCCCGTCGGGTCTTGCCGTCCGGTCGAACGTTGAAACCGACGATGACGGCACCCGTGACGTCGGCCAGACTCACGTCGTTCTCATTGATGGCGCCGACGGCTCCGTGCACGATGACGATCTTGCCGCCCTCTCGGCCGATCTTGGCCAGTGCGTCCCTGATGGCTTCCAACGAGCCGTGGGCGTCCGCCTTGACGATCACACGCAGCTCCGCTTCGTCTTCGCTACGCAGCTGTTCGAGCAGCGCGGTGAGGCGCTCCTTCGCCGAAGGCACGATCGCGTCTGCCGCACGCTGCTCGTCTTCGGCGTCCGCAGCCCGTGTCCGGGCTTCCCGGTCGGTCTCGAGGACCTCGAACTCGTCCCCTGCGGTAGGCACGCTATCCCATCCCATGACGAGAACCGGCGTGCTCGGAGTAGCAGACTTCACCTGCTTGCCGGTCTCGTCGAGCATTGCTCGGACTCTCCCCGACACGGAACCGGACAGCATCGCATCACCCGGCCGGAGCGTGCCTCGCTGCACGATGACCGTCGCCACCGGCCCCCGTCCCTTGTCGAGGTTCGATTCGACGATCGCGCCTGAGGCCGGTGCGTCCGGGTTGCCCTTGTACTCCTCGACCTCGGCGATGAGATCGATCATCTCCAGCAGATGATCGATGCCGATGCCCTGCTTGGCGGAGATCTCGACCGTCACGATATCCCCACCCAGCTCTTCCGCAACCAGCCCATGTTCGGTGAGTTGGGCACGGACTCGGGCAGGGTCTGCGCCGGGAAGGTCGATCTTGTTGAGCGCGACGATGATGTTCACACCGGCCGCCTTCGCATGGCTGATCGCTTCCGCGGTCTGGGGCATGACACCGTCTTCGGCAGCGACCACCAACACGACGATGTCGGTGACGTCGGCGCCGCGGCGACGCATGGCCGTGAAGGCCTCATGGCCAGGAGTGTCGATGAAGGTGATCTTCCGGCCGTTGCGGGACACCTGGTATGCACCGATGTGTTGCGTGATGCCGCCCGCTTCGCCGGCAACGACGTTGGCGGACCTGATCTTGTCGAGCAGCGTCGTCTTGCCGTGGTCGACATGGCCCATCACGGTCACGACCGGAGGCCGGGATACGAGATCTGCCTCGTCGTCCTTGGGTCTTGCCACCCGAGGTTTCGGTTCGGCCGGCGCGGCCGAGGCGGTTTGCACGGTGACCCCGAGTTCCTCTGCGATGAGTTCGATCGCGTCTTGCGGCATCGGCGATGAGGCGCTCGTCATCTCTCCCATCAGCAGCAGCGACTTGACGATCTCTGCGACCGGGAGCCCTACCGCCTCGGCGAATCCTGCAACGGTAACGTCTGGCTGGACCGTCACCTCACGGGTGGGTGCAGCCGGCCGCGGTTTCGGTTCCGGTTCCGGTTCCGTCTCCGGCCCGGACTCCGGTTCGGATTCATGGACAGGTTCAGTTTCCGGCTCAGGTTTCGGCTCCGGTACCTCGGGAACGACCGGAGCGAAGGAGTCGATGATGCGCCGGGCATCATCATCTTCGACGCTGGAGGAAGCGGTCTTGACACCCACTCCAAGCTCAACGGCGCGCGCGAGCACAACCTTGGACTCTTCGCCAAGTTCCTTTGCTAGCTCGTAGATGCGTCGTTTCGCCATGGATCAGGTCTCACCGTCCTTGCTGTCGCCTTCGCTCGCCTCGTCTGTCGTCTCAGTCACGAGGGCCTCATCCGTCTCTTCCCCAGACTCATCGACCGTTGTCTGTTCCGTCTCGTCGGCCGACTCAATTGCCACTGCCGACTCCTCGGGCTCATCGGCTGCCTCCGGCTGAGGTACGGGCGCCTCGACCACCGGTTCGGCGGCCTTCTCCGTCTCTCGGATCGCGTTCCTGGTCTCTTCGGATCTGATGTCGATGCGGTAGCCCGTCAACTTCGCAGCGAGCCGGGCATTCTGTCCCTCGCGACCAATGGCGAGCGACAGTTGGTGCTCCGACACGATCACGATCGCAGACCTCTCGTTCTCGTCGATGATGACGTCTTGCACCTTCGCCGGTCCAAGCGCCTCTGCGATGAACTGCCCCGTATCGGCCCGCCACTGGACCACGTCGACCTTCTCGCCGCGAAGCTCGTTCACGACTTGGCGAACTCTCCCGCCGCGTGCACCGACGCACGCGCCCTTGGGGTCCACATTGGAATCGTTGGATGCCACGGCGATCTTCGTGCGGTGTCCCGGTTCCCGTGCGATGGCCCTGATCTCGACGGTCCCGTCGAGCAGTTCCGGCACTTCGAGCATCAGGAGCTGCCGGACGAAGTCGGGATGGCTCCGACTGACTACGATCTGAGGCCCCTTGGTCTCCCCTCGCACCTCGATGATCAATCCCTTGACCCTGTTGCCTCGCTCCAAACGCTCATACGGGATCCGTTCCGAACCCGGCATCAGCGCCTCTGCGTCACCGAGATCGAGGATGGCGTACCGGTGGTCGACCTGCTGGACGATTCCGGTCACGAGGTCACCCTCGCGCCCCTCATAGAGGTCGAAGACCTGTTCCCGCTTTGCGTCCCGCAAACGCTGAGCGATGACCTGTTTCGCCGTTTGCGCGGCGATCCTCCCGAAGTCGTCCGGGGTGTCTTCCCACTCCTTCACGACCTCCCCGTCTTCGTTCAGCTCCTGCGCGTACACGGTGATGTCCCCTGCGTTCGGGTCGATCACGACCCGCGCCTCTTCGGCCGCGCCTGGGCTGCGCTTGTAGGCGGATACCAGCGCGTTGGCGAGCGCGTTCAGGATCGTCTCCACGGGCACGCCACGCTCCTGTTCGAGCAGCTCGAGCGCCTCCATCACGGCGAAATCCATCTTCATCGGCTTGCCTCCTTGCGCTGCTTCCCCGGCTTCGCGCCGCGTTCCCACCGGAACACCGTCTTCGCCGACACGATCTCGCTCAGTGGAATGGTTGCGATACGGTCACCGTCGGCAACCACGCAGACGTTGTCATCTGCCGCGTCGAGCGTGCCGCGGACCGTCGTCGTGTCACCGCTCTCGAGACGTGACGTCACCACGACCTCGCGGCCGATCGACGCGCGGAACTGCCCTGGCCGACGCAGTTTGCGCTCGAGACCCGGTGACGACACTTCTAGCGTATAGGGCCCGTCCACGTCACTCTCACCGTCGATGAGGCGCGAGATGCCCGACGCGACATCCGAAATCCGTCCTACGTCGAGTCCACCATCGGCGTCGATGAGGACGCGCAGGACGCGCCCGGACCACTCGACGTCGTCGAGTCGCAGACCCTCGGCGGTCAGGTACCGCTCGAGGGGATCCCAGAGCGCGGTCTCGTTCATGGTCTCCTCGCAAAAGAAGGCGGGCAGGGCGCCCACCTCACTCAAGCGTCCGTAGGTTTTCCACGGCGAGTATACCGCGCACGCAGAACCCTCAGACGCCCCTATCTGCGGGTTTGCGGCTAGTACGCCTTGGCGAAGACGGCCAGATGTTCTCCCGCAGCGCCGCAGAAGACGCACGGAGCCAGCTCGTCCGGCTGCTCGAACGGAATGATTCGGATCGTCGCCTGGGTGCGGTGCTTGATCTGCGTCTCGCAAACGGGCGAACCGCACCAGGCCGTGTTGAAGAAACCCCCTTCCTCCCTGACTCCCTCCTCGAGTTCCTCGAAGGTGGACGGGTAGGACGTGTGCTCATCCCTGAAGGCGCTTGCCCGGTCGAACAGGGACTGTTGGATCGCGTCGACGAGATCGGCCACCGCCCTCGTGGCTCCCTCGAGCGGCACCGACTGCTTGCTCCCGAGATCTCTCCTCACGAGCACGACGCTTCCTCCAGCAAGGTCGCGCGGCCCGATCTCCAGCCGTATCGGGACACCCCTCATCTCCCAGTCGTTGAACTTGAACCCGGGGGTGAGACCCTCACGATCGTCCATCGTCGCTCGGATGCCTGCGTCGTGCAGCGATCCGGTCGCGTTCCATGCAGCCTCCAGCACGGCATCGGTGTCTCCGATCGGAACGACGACCGCCTGGTATGGCGCCAGTCGCGGTGGCAGGACCAGGCCCTGGTCGTCTCCGTGCACCATCACGGTCATGCCGACGAGTCGTGTGCTCGCACCCCACGACGTCTGATGTGGGTACTGGAGTTCGTTGTTCCGGTCCAGGAATTGCGTCCCGAACGCTCTGGCGAAGTTCTGCCCCAGGTAGTGGGATGTGCCGGCCTGAAGCGCTTTCAGGTCGCCCATCATCGCTTCGATGCTGAACGACTCGACCGCGCCGGCGAATCTCTCGGCATCTGTCTTGGTCCCGAGGATCACCGGTGTGGCCGCCCACTCCTCGGCGAATCGTGCGTAGACCTCGAGCATGAGTCGCGCCTCGTCCCTGGCCTCCTCCTCTGTTTCGTGGGCCGTGTGGCCCTCCTGCCAGAGGAACTCGGTCGTGCGCAGGAACAGGCGCGTTCGCATCTCCCACCGAACGACGTTCGCCCATTGGTTGATCAAGAGGGGGAGATCCCTGTAGCTCTTGATCCACTTGGCGAACATCGCGTTGATGATCGTCTCCGACGTCGGCCGCACGACCAGGGGCTCCTCGAGCTCTTTGCCCCCTCCATGGGTCACGATCGCCAGCTCCGGGGAGAAACCCTCAACGTGCTCCGCTTCGCGCTCGATGAACGAGAGCGGAATCAACAGCGGAAAGTACGCGTTCTGATGACCGGTCTCTTTGAACATGTCATCGAGCGCCTTCTGCATGTTCTCCCAGAGGGCGTAGCCGTAGGGACGAATGACCATCGACCCACGCACCGGCGAGTAGTCGGCGAGCTCCGCACGTTGCACAACGTCCGTGTACCAGCGGCTGTAGTCCTCGCTTCTCGGGGTGACCTTCATCGTCTCAGGCCTCATCCGGCCCCGCGATCTTGGCGACCGACTGCCGTCGTTCGGCCGCGTGATTTGCGTCGCCCTGGAGTTCGAACAGCTCCCGGGCTTCCGATGCCGCTTCGGCAGCGACACCACCACCGGCGGCGGCGGCGAGCCGGGCGTCGGCACCCTCTTCGACGAGCTTGCGCGCCTCCTCGAGGAGCGCGTCGACCATCTCGTCTTCGGGCACGACCCGAACGACCTGCCCCTTGATGAACAGGTGCCCCTTGCCGCGGCCCGCTGCAATTCCGATGTCCGCTTCACGCGCCTCTCCCGGACCGTTGACGATGCACCCCATCACGGCGACCTGGATCGGCAGGTTCTCTTCTGCGAGACGCTCTTGAGCCTCGCTCGCAACCTTGATGACGTCGACCTCCGCCCGCCCGCACGAAGGGCAGGCGATGAGATCCAGGCCCCTACGTTCCCGCAATCCGAGGTACTCGAGGAGTTGGCGTCCGGCCTTCGCCTCTTCGACGGAGTCGGCGGTCAGCGAGAATCGGATCGTGTCACCGATCCCCTCCATGAGCAGGGTTGCGATACCGGCCACCGACTTGATGAGCCCGGCCGGCGGTGGACCCGCTTCCGTGACTCCGAGGTGGAGCGGGTAGTCGACGGTTTGTGACAGGAGCCGGTAGGCATCGACCATCGACGGGACGTTGGAGTGTTTCACCGAGATCTTGATGTCGTGAAACCCCACGTCCTCGAGGTAGCCGATCTCCTTCATGGCGGACGCGACGAGTGCTTCTGGGACGGGGCCACCGAACTGCCGGAGGAGATCCTTGTCGAGCGAGCCTGCGTTGACACCGACTCTGATCGGCACACCGCGATCCCTGGCCTCCTGCGCCACGGCTTTGATCTGGTCTTCTTTGCGTATGTTCCCGGGATTCAGTCGCAGGCCGTCGACACCGGCTTCGAGGGCTGCGAGTGCGAGCCGGTAGTGGAAGTGAATGTCGGCGATGATCGGCACGGGAGATCGGGGAACGATCTCGGCGAGTCCTTGGGCCGCTTCCACGGTGTTGCAGGTGATACGAACGATGTCGGCGCCGGCCCCGGCGAGCGCGTACACCTGCGCGAGCGTGCCGCCGACATCGTCGGTCTTGGTGGTCGTCATCGACTGCACACTGATCGGAGCGCCGCCTCCCACGGCGACGCTGCCGACATGCACCGTGCGGGTGGGTCTGCGCTCGATCATGAGAGGCTGATCGGGTTGGCGATGTCGAGCAGGAGGGCAACAGAGAACAGGAAGATCACGAGCATCATGACCGCGGCCGCGATCGGCATGAGGGCACGCATGTTGGCTTTTCTCCTGGAGATTCGTTCGTACAGCGCGATGACGAAGTGTCCCCCGTCGAGCGGGAACAGCGGGAGTCCATTGAACACGCCGAGGACGATGTTGAGGAGGGCAATGAGTGCGAGCAGCGCCCGCGCGTCGAGCCCTTCACCCAGATGAACGATACCCACCGGGCTCACCGGCCGGATGTTGTCGGGCACATCGGTGTTGCCGACGAACGCACCTGCGAGCCGAGCAAGGGATGATGGTCGTATCAAGTTGCCGAACGAGGACAGCGTCTCCTTCGTGGCGGTGCCGATGGCTCGGCCGGCGAGACCGGATGCCCTGACCACGCCGATGTGTTCGATCGGATACGCGGGGTTGATTCCCAGATACCCGACGGTTGCACCCTGATCGTTCTGGATGGACGCCAGCGTCGTTTCGAGCGTCGTCTCGGTGCCGTCTCGATCGACCACGATCGGTACCAGTTGGTTCGGTCGTGCGGCGATTTCGGCGACGAGCTCGCTCCAGGTGGCGACGTTCACCCCGTCGACCGAGAGGATCCGATCACCCGGTTCGAGGCCGGCGATGGCGGACGGAGCCGGGGAACCGTCGTCGAGGGTCGACTGGACAGCGGCAACCGTCGTCGTTGGATCGACATCGCCGTTCTCGATGCCGAAACCGACGAGGATGCCGAAGAACACCAGGTACGCGATGACGAAGTGGACCAACACGCCGGACAGCACGACGACCGACTTCTGCCAGAACTTCTTGTCCCTGTAGGTCCGACCCTGGTCCTCCGGGCTGATCTCCTCGAGAGGGTCCATCCCCACGATTCGGTTGTAGCCCCCGACGGGAATTGCCTTGATGCCGAACTCGGTTTCGCCACGAGTCGTCGACCAGATCTTGGGTCCAAATCCGAGGAAGAACTCGGTGACCTTCATACCGGTCGCGCGCGCGGTCACGAAGTGACCCAGCTCGTGGAGCATCAGTGAGGCCACGACCGCGATCAGCATGATCAGTCCGCCACTCATGTCGCCTCCAACCGTACAGACCCGCCCCGCCTAGTCAACACGCCCCGCCGATCAGCGTGTTCGCGACCGAGCGTGCCTCCCCGTCCACCTGGATGACGTCCTCGACTGCGCTCAGCTCGACCTGCGGAACTCGCTCCATGGTCTGCTCGAGAATCGATGCGATCCCGAGGAACCCCAGCCTGCCCGTCAAGAAGGCCGCCACGGCGATCTCGTCGGCCGCGTTGACGACAGCCGGCACTGACCCTCCCCTCACACCCGCTTCAATGACGATGTCGAGCGTCGGAAACGCAACACGGTCCGGTTCTTCGAATGTCAGGGTCCACGAGGATGGCTCGACAGGGCTTCCACCGGCGAGCCGTTGCGGGTACGTGATGGCGTACTGGATCGGGATACGCATATCCGGCTCCCCCAGCTGAGCCTTGACCGAGCCATCCTCGAACTCGACGAATGAGTGGACGATGCTTTGAGGATGAACGACGACGTCGATCTGTGGGTACGCGACTCCGAACAGGTGGTGGGCTTCGATCACCTCGAAGCCCTTGTTCGCGAGTGTCGCCGAGTCGATGGTGATCCTGGAGCCCATCGACCAGGTCGGATGGCGAAGCGCCTCTGCAGGCGATACGTTCTCCAGCTCGTCTCGAGACCTTCCCCGAAACGGTCCCCCGGACGCGGTGATGATGAGGCGTCGCACCGACCCGATCTCCTCACCGGAGAGGCATTGGAAGACTGCCGAGTGCTCGGAATCGACGGGGATCAGCTCGCCGTCCCCACGACGGAGTGCGTCGAGCACGACCGGACCCCCGGCAACGAGGCTCTCCTTGTTGGCGAGGGCGAGGCGATTCCCTGCCTCGAGGGCGGCAATGGACGATCGCAACCCGGCCGCGCCAACGATCCCGTTGACCACGATCGTGCCCGGTGTCGACGCCAACTCGGCCGCAGCATCGGGCCCGAACCGGACCCTGGACCCGTAGGCGGAGAAACGCTCCCGCTCGCTCCCGATCGGTGCTGCGACGCCGATTGAAGCTTCGGGAAACGCGTCCGCGATCGTCGCCAGGGCATCGGAACCGCGCCGAGAGACAATTGCAGCGACGGGGAGGTCCAAGCGTCGGGCGACGTCGAGTGCTTGGCGTCCGATCGAACCGGTCGCACCGAGAACGACCAGGGGTCGGGTCATAGAAGCCCGAGCCAGAGGAACAGCACGTACCCGACCGGGATGGTGAACAGGTAGCTGTCCAGCCGATCGATGAGGCCTCCGTGTCCAGGGAGGAGCGTCCCCATGTCCTTGACTCCGACGGCGCGCTTGACGAGCGACTCCGCCAGATCGCCGAGTGGTGCAAAGACCGAAACGGCAGCCGCCAACCACAGACCGGCGGCGAGGTCGAACCCGAACCACGAGATGACAGACAGCAGGAACCCTGCGACGAAGGCGACCACCGCCCCGCCGACGAGCCCCTCGAACGTCTTGTGGGGCGACAGTTCCGGAGCAAGGCTCACCCGACCCAGGGCGCGTCCGATGAAGTACGAGCCTGCATCGAAGAGCGCTGTCACGGCGATGATCGCCAGGATGATCTGTTGCGAGTGCTCCGACTTGATGATCGGCATCGCGAATGCAATGAGCCCCGCTATCCACACGACCCCGAAGATCGTGAAGGACGCGTTCTCCAAAGGATGGCTTCTCGACAAGAGTGCATACCAGAAGACGACGGCGACGATCGTGAGTCCGATCGCAACAGAGACTGCCGACAGAGGCTGTGAAGAGAACCACGCGGCGGCAAGCACACCGATGGCTCCCAAGAATCCGAACAACGCGAGAGGTGCGTACCCCACTTCTCGAAGTGCCGAGTAGAACTCGACCATGCTCACGAGAGCGAACACGCCGATGAGGAGCGCGAGCCATCCTCCTCCGATCGCCAGCATCGCCAGGACCAAGGTGACAAGGACGACACCGGTCGCAGCCCGCACGAGCGTGTCTGAGGGACCGCCCTGAGCCTCGTAGGTTTCGAGCGGCGTCTCACCGGTGACGTCGTCGAACCCGACAACTCCCGCCTCGAGACCGGGCATCTGCGCGGCGACAGCCTGCATCTCGACCTCTTCGTCGGCTGACCGAGCGATCGACGCGGCGAGGTCTCGGTACTCCTCGGTGGTTGCGTTCAGGTAGTCGTCGCGGGTGAATCCGTCCACCACCGACGAGCCCGTCAGAAAGTCCTCGAAGTCCTCGGCCCCTTCGTCGAACTCGGCTTCGTCGATACCGTCACCGTCGTTGTTGTCGGTACTCATACCTCGAGCAGCTCCTGCTCCTTGTGTTCCACCAGCTCATCGACCTTGGTGATCATCCGATCGGTGATCTCCTGCAACTCGCTCTCGGCACGGTGGATGTCGTCGTCCGAGATCTCGCCGTGCAAGTCGGAGAGCTCGCTCATGGCGTGGCGGCGAATGTTGCGCATCGCAACTCTGCCGTCCTCGGCCATCTGACGTACGACACGAGTCAGCTCGACACGCCGTTCCTCGGTGAGGGCCGGAAACACGATGCGAATGACATGGCCGTCGCTGGAGGGATTCAAGCCCATCCCTGATGTCCTGATTGCGCGCTCGATAGCGCTCACGGAGCTCTTGTCGTACGGCAGCACGACGAGGAGACGAGGTTCGGGTACCGAGAACGAGGCAAGCTGCTGAAGGTGCGTCTGCGTCCCGTAGTAGTCGACCATAATCCTGTTGAGGATGCCGGCGTTGGCACGTCCGGTTCGTACGGTCGCGAACTCCGATTGCACATACTCGATCGCCTGACTCATCTTCAACTCCGCCTCGTCGAGAGTTTCCTGAATCATGGCGCCTCCTAATGAACCAACGTCCCGATCCGCTCTCCTCGTACCGCCCTCACGACGTTGCCCGGCTTCGTGATGTTGAACACCACGATCGGGAGCTGATGGTCCTTGCACATGGTAGCGGCGGTCGAGTCCATCACCCGGAGTCCTTTGGCGATGAGATCCAGATAGGTGACTTCCCGCATGAGCGTTGCATCAGGGTTGGTGAGCGGATCGGCGTCGTACACGCCGTCGACGAGCGTCGCCTTCAACATCACCTCGGCGCCGATCTCTACCGCCCGCAGTGCCGCCGCGGTGTCGGTCGTGAAAAATGGGTTGCCCGTGCCGGCGGCGAAGATGACGACGCGTCCCTTCTCCAGGTGTCTGATGGCTCGAAGTCGGATGTAGGGCTCTGCGAGCGACTGCATCAGGATCGCAGTCTGTACTCTCGTGGGCACCCCGGCGTTCTCGATGGCGCTCCTGAGCGCGAGAGCGTTGATCACCGTCGCGAGCATGCCCATCGAATCGGCGGTTGCCGGCTCGATTCCGGTCGTAGCAGCCGACGCGCCCCTGAAGATGTTGCCGCCGCCGACGACGATGCCGAGCTCGATCTCGCCGTCGCCGATGACCTCGACGATCTCACCGGCGATCCGGCCGATCTGCCTGATGTCGATGCCCTGCCCAGTCTCGGGATCGGCGAATGCCTCCCCCGATAGCTTGAGCAGTACGCGGCGGTTCATCACGTTTCCTCGCCGACCGCGAGCCGAGCGAACCTCCGAATGCTGATGTTCTCGCCCATCGTCGCGGCGAGGCGGGCGACCATCTCGCCGACGGTTCCGTCGAACTGGTCGTTCTTGACGAACTGCTGCTCCTCGAGCACGGTGTCTTTGTAGAACGAGCCGATGCGACCTTCGACGATGCGAGGGATGATGTTCTCCGGTTTCCCCTCGTTGTGTGCTTGGCGGGTGATCATCTCGCGTTCGTACTCGAGAGCGTCCTGCGGCACATCCGCACGCCGGACCCAGCGGGGCTGCGCGGCTGCTACGTGCATCGCAACGTCGTTGGCTATCGCCTGGAACTCCTCGCTCTTGGCGACGAAGTCGGTCTCCGAAGCGAGTTCCACCAGCACGCCGATGACCGGCCTGCCGAGCTGCCGGTGGATGTACATTCCGATCACGCCGTCGTTGGCCTCTCGCCCCGCCCGCTTCTTGGCATCCGAGAGGCCCTTCTCCCTCAGATACTCCTTGGCTTTCTCGAAGTCGCCACCGGTTTCGACCAATGCGCCTTTCGCGTCCATCATCCCGACACCCGTGACACGGCGGAGCTCCTGTACGTCTCTCGCGGCGAAATCGGCCATCACTCTTCTCCTTCGCTGCTCGGCCCGCCCTTCAGCGCGATCTCTCTCCCCTCGATGCACGCGTCGGCCACGAACCCGGCCATGAGCTGGGCCGAACGGATCGCGTCGTCGTTTCCGGGAATCACGAAGTCGACCAAGTCTGGATCGCAATTCGTGTCGACGAGAGCGATGACCGGAATCCCAAGGCGATTGGCTTCCTTCAGCGCGATCTGTTCTGCATTCAAGTCGACGATGAAGAGTGCTTGCGGCAGGTGAGTCAGATTGCGCACACCTCCAAGCACTCGCTGGAGCTTCGCGAGCTCACGGTGAAGCCGCAGACGCTCCTTCTTCAGCAGCGTCGCCATCTCGCCCGACTCATCCATCCGCTCCAATTCCAGCATGTACGAGATCCGCTTCTGGATCGTGGAGAAGTTCGTGAGCATCCCGCCGAGCCAACGAAAGTTCACATACGGCATATCCGCTCGAATGGCTGCCTCTTCGATCGGTAGTTGCGCCTGCTTCTTCGTCCCGACGAACAGCACGAGTCCTCCATCGGCAACCTCGTTCTTGACGAAATCGTAAGCCCGATTGATCTGATCGAGAGTCTGGCGCAGATCGATGATGTGGATGCCGTTGCGAGCGCTGAAGATGTACGGCTCCATCTTGGGATTCCAGCGCCGCGTTTGGTGTCCGAAGTGGACGCCAGCTTCTAGAAGCTGCTTCATGGTGACCGTGGACATGAGTCCTCCTGTTCCGGTTGTTCCTCCGCCCGTCACAGTCAGTGACCGCTCCCCGCGACGAATCGACCGTTGGGAAGATACGGGCGTGTGTGATCGGGCAACTGTACCAGGCGGTCAACCGTGGTTAAACGCAGGCTCCGTCATGCGGTGGCGAAGACTCATCACCGACTTCGTATGGATCTGGCAGACACGAGACTCGGTTACACCGAGCACATCGCCGATCTCTGCGAGTGTGAGGCCCTCGTAGTAATAGAGGGTGAGCACCAGGCGATCCCGTTCGACGAGTCGGTTGATCGCATCCGCCAAGACGCGCTTGACTTCTTCTTCCTGATAGACGGCCTCGGGATCGACTCCTTTTGGATCCGCAAGGAGATCTCCGACGGTGGACGAATCCCGGCCGGGCGAGAGCAGTTCGTCGAGCGCGACCAGACCGGCGGACGACACCTCGGCCATCGTGTTCTGGAGTTCTTCTACCGGGACATCCATGTGAGTGGAGAGCTCCTGGTCGGTGGGTGGACGCTGGAATCGATGCTCCAGCTCGCTGTAGGAGCGTTCGAGTTCGCGAGCCCGAGCCCTGAGGGAACGGGGTGCCCAGTCGAGAGCTCGTAGCTCGTCGAGGATCGCTCCCCGGATCCTGTTGATGGCATACGTCTCGAATTTCACGCCCCGGTCGAGGTCATACTTGTCGATGGCATCGATCAGTCCGAAGATGCCGTCCGAGATCAGATCGGAACGATCGACGCTCGAAGGCAAACCGGACGCCACTCGACCCGCCACGAACTTGACGAGTGGTGAAAAATGCAGAATGAGGCCCTCACGGGCCTCTTGGTCCCCTGTGGCCTTGAACCTGCGCCACAGCTCCTCCAAGGGGTCCTCGGATGCCCGATCAGGCCCGCGGGTGACTTCGCTCATACGTTGCCTTGAGATGCTCGCGGGTAACCGCAGTGTACGTCTGGGTGGTCCCTAGTTCAACGTGCCCAAGCAGCTCCTGCACGGCACGCAGGTCGGCTCCACCTTCGAGAAGGTGCGTCGCGAACGAGTGGCGGAAGGCATGCGGGAAGGTACCTGAACGCGCCCGAACAGCCCTTCGGATCCCTCGCACGCCGAGCGATCCTCCCCGGACTCCGACCCAGAGCGCGTCGGTCGAAGGCGACAGCCGCGGGCGGCCCCGTGCCAGGTACGAATGGACCGCCAGTCTGGCCGGCACTCCGAGTGGGACAGCCCGCTCCTTGTCCCCCTTACCAACGACGCGAAGGAACTCGACATCGACGACGTCTCCCACCTGCAGGCCTGCGGCCTCGGCAACGCGCAGTCCCGTCGCGTACAGCACTTCAAGCAGTGCCCTGTCCCTGAGCGCGACCGGATCATCGCCAGACAGCCCGTCGAGGATCTCCCTTACGGTGCGGACCGGCAGGGCGTGGGGAAGGGTCTTGGGTCGCCGGAGTGTCCCGAGGCGTTCAGACGGGTTTGCCTCGAGGAGGCCGTGTCGGGTCTGGTCCGTGAAGAACGCCCGGACCGCCGACGCCTTCCTCGCCACCGACCGACGTGCGTACCCTCTCGTATCGAGGTACGCGAGGAACCGTCGCACCAGTCCCCGATCGATGTCCGGAATCGCTCTGGCTCCGGCCCTGTCGCAGAACGCCATGAACTGCGAAAGGTCGCGCCGATACGCGGCGATCGTATGGGGCGACAGGTGTCGCTGCGATGCGAGCCGGAGCAGATAGTCGTCGACCGATGTGATCGCCCACCCCGGCATCTCCGGTATTGCCACCATGAGAACCATGGTCGCCGTCCACTCCCGGGGCGTCAACGACCCTTCACGATACGGCCTCCCTCGCGTCGGACGAGGCCGAGCGCCTCGAGTCTGGCCACGCGAGCGAGCACCTCCGAGACGGGTCGCTCGACCGCGAGTTCGTCGATGGTCCTACCCACGACGTCGTCGACTTGTGCATCGTCTACTGGCACGCCGTCCACGGGGACCGACCCGTGCGACGGGCCGAGCACCAACGACACTGCCTCGATGAGGTCCTCAGGATCGAGTACCGGCAGCGCGCCGTCCCTGATGACTCGGTTGCAGCCCTCCGAGGTCGGTCGGTCGATGTCTCCGGGGACGGCGAACACATCCCGGCCCTGAGCGAGAGCCCTCCTCGCCGTGATGAGAGCTCCACCCGTCTTGGCGGCTTCGACGACGACCACGATTCGGCACAGCCCGGAGATGATCCGGTTGCGCGGGGGGAAGCGCCAGCCGTTGGGAGGCGTGCCCGGCGGATACTCGGTCACGACCGCTCCGTTGTTGGCGATGAGTGCCCGGCCGAGTTCCTCGTGTTCTCGCGGATACCACACGTCGGGCCCGCAACCGAGTACTGCGACGCCAGACCCGTGTGCATCCACGACCCCGCGATGGGCTGCCCCATCGACGCCCCGCGCCAATCCCGACACGACGGGCCACCCCGCATGAGCCAGCGCCATGCCGTACCGGTGCGCCAAGGATGCGCCATAGCTCGTCGCCCGGCGCGACCCGACGACCGCCACACCGGGCTCGGAGGGAATGGCGCCACGAACGAACAGGAGATCGGGAGCGTCCGGAAGCTCGGCAAGGTGTCCCGGCAATTCCTCTCGAAAGCCGATAGTGACACCTGCGGCTGTGAGCTGCTCCAACCGCTCGACGGCGGGCACCATGCCAGCGCGCCGTGCCCTGTCGGGGACTTCGATCCTGCCCTTTCGGATCGCCTCCAGCACCTCCTCGGCCGAGCCGTAGCGCTGCTCGAGTTCGGCTCTTCGGTCCGGGTGCATGCCGACGTAGGCGAGCTGCAGGCGGGCGTTCACCACTCCCCCCGAAACGACAAAGCCTCTGCGACGTGCGGTTCGTCGACGGGACCGACACCCAAGAGATCGGCAATGGTTCTGGCGACGCGCCTGATCCTGTCGAATCCTCTTCCGGTCAGCGCGAAACGCTCGATGGCGGTCTCGAGCAGCCGTCGAGCGTTTGGCGTCCACTCGAGACGATCCAACTCACCCCGACCGAGACGGCCATTTGGGCTACCGCGCTCGCTCTGCATCGCCCACGCCGCCTCCACTCTGCCGGCGACCGCCCTGCTCGGCTCGCCTGCGGGCCCGAGCAGATCGCCGCGTGGTGGCCTTGGAATCGAGACGCGAAGATCGAAACGGTCCAGCAGCGGGCCCGAGAGACGCCGGCGGTACCGGTCGATTGCCGGGACCGAACACGAGCAGGGCCGCAGACGGTCTCCCGCGTAGCCGCACGGACACGGATTCGTCGCGGCGACCAGCTGGAAGTCACTCGGAAATCGCACCGATACACCCTTGCGGGCGACCACGACCCAACCCGCCTCGAGCGGTTGACGGAGCCCGTTCAGGATATTGATCGGGAATTCGCCGAGTTCGTCGAGGAACAGCACCCCCTTGTGCGCGAGTGAGATCTCGCCAGGGACGGGGACCCCGCTACCCCCACCGATGATCGCCGGCATCGTCGCGGAGTGGTGAGGTGATCTGAACGGAGGCATCTCTGCCCTGCCCGAGCGGCCGGCGGCGTCCCAGACCTGTGCTACCTCCAGTCGCTCCTCCTCACCCAGCCGCGGCAGAATCCCCGCCATCCGGACTGCCAGCATCGTCTTGCCCGACCCAGGTGGTCCCCAGAGCAGCAGCGGGTGCCGTCCGGCAGCCGCCACCTCGAGCGCCCTTCTTCCGACTGCCTGGCCGCGGACTTCGGACAGATCCACCACGCTGGATGCCTTCGAGTCGACGGCCGGCCGGATCGGCGCACCGGGTGTGGTCCCCAGGGCGACGGCCACCGCTTCCGAGAGGGATCGAACGGCGCGAACCTCCGCGCCGGGGACTCTTTGCGCCTCTGCCGCCGACTGCACCGCCAGGACACATGGCAATCCGGTGTCGCGTGCGACCACGCCTGCCCCCAACCCGCCCCGTGCGGCTCTCACGGTGCCGTCGAGGGCCAGCTCGCCGAGCGCGACGATGCTACCTACGGTCGGCGGAACGCTCCCCGCCGCAGCAAGCACGCCAAGCGCGATCGGTAGGTCGTACGCCGAACCGGCCTTCGGGATGTCGGCGGGTGCCAGGTTGACGGTCACGGTTCGGTTCGGGAACTGGAACCCCGACTGGACGATCGCAGATCGCACTCGATCCTTCGCCTCGCGGACCGCCGTGTCGGGCAGTCCCACCAGGGCGAATCGGTCCTTCGGTGCCCCTATATGGACTTCGACGCGCACTGGTCTCGGCTCGACGCCGACCAGTGCGACGGAGGTGACGGATGCAAACATGCCCCGACCCTACGGTGGGGGTGGGACAGGTCTATCCGACGAGTGTCGGCGACTCCTCGACCTTTATCCATGGATCAAAACCGATCCTCGGCCGCTCGGCTATGTGGACCATCGAGCAGCTCACACAAACCTTGCGAACCAACCCGGCACCGATCCCCTGTTCCTTGAATTGATGCTTGCAGACTTTCATGGTGCGGTCATCGACCTGAACCGGTCCGTCGGGAGAAGGGAAGGAATCACACTCGCGCTAGCTAGTCCGTGAACTACACTGATGTAACTCAAGGAGGTCAGGTGCTCGCGTACGAACCGACGGTTCTGGAGACCGAAACGATCGTCGATGCATGCCTCGATCGATACCGAGCTGCCGGCCTCTCCGCGCGGCCCGTGGCGTGGAGCCGGCTCGCGCTCGACGAGGCAGCCGACGATCAGGCGTCGGTGATCGTCAGCAACGAGTGTCTCGACTGGGTCCTCACACCGCTTGGCGATCCGGCCGCCCACCGACCCGTCTTCCGTCGACTCGCCGCCGACGGCTGGCAGGTTCATGTCCTCGTCCCGCTCGAGCGGATGGGAGAGGCGCACCGAGGTCTCCGAGGAGTCGCGGTGAGGCTGCAAGGCTGGTGGTTGGATGATGGGAGCGTACACTTCGGACGACCCGAGATTCCATGAGGCCATGCCCATACCGCTCTACACCCAGACCGTCATCGCACTCATCTGGGACTTCGATCGCACGCTGATTCCCGGCAACCAGCAGGATCCCCTCTTCGACGAGTACAGCGTCGACGCCCACGCATTCTGGTCAGAAGTCGATGGTCTCGCCGACTACTACCGCGCTCGGGGTGTCCGTGTCGCCCGTGACACCGCCTACCTGACCCACCTGCTCACCTACGTCGACGAGGGTCGCTTTGGAGGGCTCACGAGAGCGAAGCTCCACGAGCTCGGCGCGGGAATCGAGATGGCACCGGGGATCCCGGAGTTCCTCGAGATCTCGAAACGGTACGTGACCGAGATCCCGGAGTTCGCCCACGAGGAGATCTCGGTAGAGCACTACGTCGTGTCGACAGGCATTCTGTCGATGATCGAGGGCAGCGTCATCGCGCCATACGTCGATTGGATCTGGGCAAACGACTTCATCGAGCGTCCAGCACCACCCGGGTACCTCGAAAGGCTCGGTATCGACGAACCCAACTCCCCCATCTCACACCTTGGCTACACGATCGACAACACGTCCAAGACAAGGGCCGTCTTCGAGATCAACAAGGGCGTCAACAAGACGGCGTCGATCGACGTGAACGCCCTCATGTCGGAAGAACAGCGGCGCGTCCCGATCAAGAACATGATCTACATCGCGGACGGGCCGAGCGACGTCCCCGTCTTCTCGATTCTCAACCAGCGAGGCGGCAAGACTCTCGGGGTGTACACGACCTCGCCGGTGAACAACTTCCGCCAGGTTCGTCAACTGCAGTCGCAGGGCCGGATCCAGGGTATGGCCGAGGCCGACTATCGGGAGGGAAGGGCGGCCTATCTATGGCTCATCGACAGCATCGATCAAATCGCCCGAGAGATCCTCGACGCCCGCCACAAGGCGTTCGCCGAGATTCCCCGTGCACCGGGCCATGCAGACTGATCCGGTGACCGTCGCTCCGGTCCAGCCATACGCGGCTCGCAAGCGGTACGTGTGCCCGGGATGTGAAGGGCCCGTGGAGGTCGGTGAGTTCCACGTCGTAGTGGTGCCGGATCTGGCCCCTGAGCTGCGACGACACTGGCATCGAGGGTGCTGGTTCAAAGAGTCGTCGCGCCGCAGGACCTGATCAGATAGGCACTACCCGCCGTCGCCGGCGTCACACGTCGGGCACCCAGTGAACCCGAATACCATCGGGTCTGAACCCGACGGCGACCACATCGACCCGCCACGCACCAGCACGTCGGGCGAGCGACCAGACCTGCCTCCGCTTTGCGTCATCAAAGGCGTCGATGGGATCCGCGCGCCCGTTGTGGTCGAGTACGGCCGACTTCACCTCGACGGCGACGCGCCGCCCTCGGTGCTCGGCGAGGATGTCGATCTCGCCGCGACCGATCCTCACGTTGCGTTCGATGATGCGAAACCCGTTGCGAGCGAGAAACTGCGCGGCGATCCACTCTCCGAGATGTCCAACCTGTCGCTTCGTCAGAGGCGGACGCCGGGCTCCAGCTCTTCGATATTCACGTCCCGGAACGTCAATACCCGCACTCGCTGCAGGAATCTCGCCGGTCGGTACATGTCCCATACCCACGCATCCTCGAGCTCGATCTCGAAGTAGGTCGAGCCATCGTCATGGCGGGTGTGCACGTCGACTCCGTTGGCGAGGTAGAAGCGGCGCTCCGTTTCGACGACGTACTTGAACATCGGCAGTACGTCCCGATACTCCTTGTAGATCTTCAGTTCGATCTCGGACTCGTAGCGCTCCAGGTCTTCCTCGTGCATTCCGTTCCCTCTCAGTGGCTCGGATAGTACCAACGTGGCACCCATTCGCCACCTGTTCTATCAGGCGCCACCGACACCCAATCCACCGATCCTGCCAAGCGGCCAGATGCGCACGAACGCCTTGCCAACGATCGAATCGGCGGGGATAGCGCCGAATACTCGGCTGTCTTTGCTGTGGTTCCGGTTGTCTCCCATCACGAACACGTCTCCCTCAGGAACGGCGACCGGTCCAAAGTCAGGCATGTCCGTCCCGGGGTACAGATACGGCTCGTCGATCGGAACGCCGTCAACGAACACCTGATTGTCCCTTATCTCGATGGTCTCGCCACCAACGGCGACGACTCGTTTGATGAGGTCCTCGATGTCGGGTGACCTGAGGCCGAGCGATTCGCCGACATGGCGGATCACCGCGCTGAAGAGCGGCTCGGACTCCTGCGTGTCTCCCCATGGCGGCATGAACACCACGATGTCACCCCGGTCGGGGACACCAGAGCCGTACGCGAGCTTGTTGACCATCACCCGATCACCGATCTCGAGCGTATGCTCCATCGACCCGGAAGGGATGAAGAAGGTCTGAACCAGGAACGTCTTGATGAGCACCGCGATGACGAGCGCGATGACTATCAGGAAGGGGAGTTCCACCCAGAACGGTGTTCGTTTCTTGGACTGACGGTGCGACGACACGTGACTGCTAGCGTCGCTCTTTGATTCGAGCCGCCTTCCCGACCCTGTCCCGAAGGTAGTAGAGCTTCCCGCGACGAACCTTGCCGCGACGGGTGACTTCGATCTTCTGAATGATCGGGGCGTGCAATGGGAAGACGCGCTCGACACCGACACCGAAACTGATCTTGCGAACGGTGAAGGTGCTCCTGATGCCGGCGCCATCTCTCGCGATGACCACGCCTTCGAACACCTGTACACGTTCGCGTCCGGCTTCCACCACGCGCACGTGTACCCGCACGGTATCGCCGGACCGGAAGTCGGGAATGTCGTCGCGCAGGTACGCGCTTTCGAGTTGTTCGAGCATGATGAAGACTCCTAGAGCGGGCGAATGATCGCAGCCGACCGTGGACTCCGCAAGATAGCAGCCCTCAGTCGTTCTTTCGTTCCCAGAGGTCGGGACGCCTCGTTCTCGTTCGTATCTCGCGTTGTTCCTTGCGCCACGCCTCGATTCGCGCGTGATCGCCCGAAAGGAGTACGTCGGGAACCTCCCACCCGTGGTGGTCGGAGGGTCTCGTGTAGTGCGGCTCCTCGAGCAGCCCGTCCCGAAATGACTCCGTCACGGCCGACTCGTCGTTTCCGAGCGCCCCGGGAAGGAGCCTGGCAACCCCTTCGACGATCGCCAATGCAGCTATCTCTCCCCCGGCGAGCACGAAATCACCGATCGATACCTCCTCGTCGATCAGATGCTCCGCGACGCGCTCGTCCACACCCTCGTATCTGCCACAGACCAGCACCAGATGGTCGAGTGTCGCCCACCGATCGAGTACCGATTGTTCGAGCAGTCGACCTGCCGGCGTCAACAGGATCCTGTGTGCATCCTCGAACGGGGCGAGAGCCTCCTCGAGCGGACCGACCATCAGGACCATACCGGGACCGCCACCGAATGGAGCATCATCCACTTGTCGGTACATACCTCTGCCGTAGGCCCGGAGGTCGATCGCCTCCACCCGAAGTCGACGCTCGTTGACGGCTCGTCCGACGATACTCACCGTCAACGGGGTTGCGAAGAACTCGGGGAACAGGGTGATGATCGTGATCTCCAGGGAAAGCCTCCGTGAGTCGTGGATTCCAGGGTATCCTCCGGGCGTGGCTGACGAACAGCATCCCTACGCAGATCCTTGGGGTCTCCCAACCGATGACTCCTCCGACATACCGCCCTCGTCCCAGCCCTCCGAGCCCGAGTCCGATGAGGCACCGACGGAACAGCCCGAACCCGAGTCGGTGACGGACCTCGAGCCAGAGCCGGATGACGCCGTCGGAGATTCGGATGAGGTGGACGCCTCAGTGAACGAGCCCGAAGAGACCACCTTGGAGTCGGGCCTCGACGAGTCAGCGGAACCTGAGGAAGACGCCCTCATTTCACCCATGCACATGGGGGCCAAGAACGTTCTCGACACGCTCGGAGCAGGGTTCGACGACCTCCCGGACGAGCCACCCGACTGGATGGATTCCACAGCGGCCACGGCTCCTCCGAGTGTCTACAAGGAGCTCTCCGATCTCACGCAGCCATCGGAAGCGGCCACGACGGACGAGGCCGAAATGGACGAGACCGAAGTGGTCGAGGATGTCGAGCCCATCGAGGGAACGGATCTCGAGGAGGACCTCGAACCCTACGAGACAGACGCCGAACTCGAACCAACCAGCCTCGAACCCTACGAGACAGAACCGACCGAGGCCGAAACAACGGATCTCGAGGAGGATCTCGAACCCGAACCAACCGAGCCGACCGAGGACACCATCGAACCCGACCTCGACGAAGCAGTCGCGTCGGCACTCTCCGCCATCGAAACACCCGAAGCGGACCTCCTCGGCCTCGAACCCGAACCAACCGAGCCGACCGAGGACACCATCGAACCCGACCTCGACGAAGCAGTCGCGTCGGCACTCTCCGCCATCGAACCGGGCGAGCAGGATATCTCAGGCATGGAGGGAGAGCCTGGGTTGATCGAGAGTCCCACTGTTGCTTGGGGTTCGAACTGGGGTAACGCGGCTCAGGGATGGATACGCCAGGATGGGGGCCGCTCGACATGGCGTCCGATCGTGACCACCACATCCGACGTCGGTACGTGGGAGGTGGACACGTTCCTCGGCATCGTCGCAGGTGACGCCACCATCGCCGAGGCCGGCAACCTCTCCGGAGCCCGCAAGGCTGCACTGCAGTCGCTGGTGGATGAGGCCCTTTCGAGGGGTGCTCACGCCGTCGTCGGAGTTCGCACCGCCGTTCATGAAGTCGGACGCAGCGTGGTCTTCAGTGCGGTGGGTACCGCGGTGACGCTCAGGAACCCGTCGTAACGAGTTCGAAGTCGCCCGACACGGACTTGAAGCGGAGCTGCACCTTCACCCGGTCCCCCTCAACGCCCGATGGCGATGGAAGCTTGATTCTGCCTGAGAGACTGCGCAGCTCGACATCGACGCTGCGTCCCGTCGGCAAGCCCACCACCACGTCGCCCGAGATCGTCACGAGTGCGATGTTGGTCCCGAGGTAGTTCCGGACTCCGACGTCGCCGGATGCCGAGTTCAAACGCAGGTCTCCTCCCGCCTCTCCGATCGAGATGTCACCAGAGGCAGTGTTGACCGACAAGTCCTCGTGTGCCAAACCGATGCGCACATCGCCAGATGCCGAGTTCACCTTGCCCTTGCCCACCAGCCTCTCCAATTCGAGATCGCCTGATGCAGACTTGAACGAGAGCTCCCTGCGGATTTCGGCGATCCTTGCATCCCCGGATGCGAGCGACGCCGTGAGATCCTCCGTGGGCACCTCGATGTCGAGGTCGGCCGAAGCGAGCGAGGCTGAGACGTTCACGCCCTCAGGGGCGGTCACCGTGACATGCACCGATCCGCGCCACACCCGCTCCTCCTGTCGCACGGCGACGGTGTCGCCACTCTGTTCGACGATCGCCGTGTCTGCCCCTCGACCTTGGAGGTCGACCACGATCGTTCCAGGATTCCCGCCAATGACCCGCACACTGCCCGATGCCAAGCGAATGGTCACCCTTGGTCGTTCGCCTACGGAGAAGGACTGCACACTCATAGATCCACCGTTCCCGTCACTATCTTGCCTACCTGCTTGACGTGTGCCTTGGAGGAGAGCGTTTTCACGACCCATGAGTTCACCGAGTCACCCGTCCCAGCTGCGGCGTTCTCGACCATCTCCTTCACGGCATCTGGCAGCCGGAGCGTGAGCCTCGCCTCGTAGGATCCCGCCGCCTCGCTCGTCGACTCGACCGCTCGGACACGCAGCTCCGGCTCGCCTTCGGCCACGACGACGTCTATCTCATAGTCGGGAAGTTGCGCCGACATCTCGTGTGCCGCCTGCTGAGCGAGTTCCAGTACGACTTGACGGACAGTTGGTTCGAGAATGGCGAGGATCGCCCGTCCGGCAGACTCAATCGCCGAGTCTGCGCCTCCGAATTCGACCTGGCGGGTCACCGCTTCTTCGAGCTTTGCGAATGCACTGTAGCTATTCATGACATCACTATGATGTCACAAAGACGTCACGTTGTCAACCCCGTAGAGCGTGGTCCGACGAGACGGCACCCGATCGGCTGCGCGGATCAGGGATTCGAACGCCTCGGGTGTGACCTCCTGACCGTGCGAGGCCCCTGCCGACCTGGTGATGATCTCCCCCATCAACGTGCCGCCCACGTCGTTGCACCCCGCCTGCAACAGACGGGTCGCGCCGTCCTCACCGAGCTTGACCCATGATGCCTGGATGTTTGGAATCAACCCGTCGAAGGCAACCCTGGCGACAGCGTGCATGAGCACGACTTCATCCCACGTCGGCCCCGGTCGAGCGTCGCCCGTGAGGTAGATGGGGGCTCCCATGTGCACGAACGGCAACGGCACGAACTCGGTGAAGCCTCCTGTCCGTTCCTGAATGGTTCGGATCACGTCGAGGTGATGCGCCCACGAGTCCGCGTTGTCGATGTGGCCGAACATGATCGTCGCGGTCGACCGGAGACCGAGCTCGTGCGCCGCAATCATGACATCTGCCCATTCCGACGTGGTGATCTTGTCAGGACAGAGATGTCGCCGTATCCGATCGTCGAGGATCTCGGCCGCCGTACCAGGGAGGGTTCCGAGGCCCGCGTCCCGAAGACGGCGGAGGTAGTCCCGGACAGGCACACCAAGCGTTTCGGCACCCTGCCAGACCTCGAGGGGGGTGAACCCGTGGATATGCATCGAGGGAACGACGGCCTTGATCTCCTCCACCAGTTCGACATAGAAATCCCCTGTGAACCCCGGATGGATCCCACCTTGGAGGCACACCTCGGTCGCGCCCCTACCCCAGGCCTCGGTCGCCATGGCGACGACGTCCCCTACGCTCATCAGGTAGGGCTCTCCGCGAAGGTTCAGACTTCGGGGCCCTTTGGAGAACGCGCAGAACCGGCACTTGTAGGTGCACAGATTCGTGTAGTTGATGTTCCGATTGACGACGTACGTGACCGTGTCGCCGACTGCACGCTCCCGGAGTCTGTCCGCCGTCCATGCGATCGCCTCTACGTCGCTTCCACGGGCCCGTAGCAGCGTCGACAGCTCGGACCTGGACGGCCTGGTACCGGACAAGGACCGGTACAGGATGCTGCTCACGTTCGCGCTGGCACCACCGAGGGGCTCTCGGGCAGTGCCGGCAGCTACCCAGGCCGGATCCGCCCACTCCGCCGACAGTCGGGTCTCAGGGGCCGGGACCGGGAGGTCCTTTCCGGGAGCCCACGCAGTGTCGGGACGCACGGCCCCGGAAGCGTCGACGTGGTGGAGGTAGGCCGTCCACGACGCTCGCGGGAGCTGATCGCGCAGATCGTCGATCGGCACGCCGAGCGGAATGCCGGCGCGTTCGACCAGCCTCCCACCGAACGCGTCCCGCAGGGCGGCGACCTGCACATCGTCCCACCCCGACAGCAACAGGTCGCCGGCCCCTTCGCGGACTGCCGCCACGGCCTCGTCGACCGTCGCAGCGGGCGTCGAAACGCTCGCCGAGACACCGGGAATACCGACGATCGATGACGCTTGGCGCGGGCGATCGGATCGCAGATAGGCGGCCCCGCTTCGGGACAGCGCGTCGAGGACAGCGGCCCTCGATCCCACGTCCAGCACCGTGAGACGCCATCCGGGAACATCGGTTCTGATCTCATCCGGTCGTAGCACCCACGCAAGTGGCTCGCCAGTTCCAACTCCGTAGGAGACCGTCAGGACCTCCTCTCGTGCCAAGTCGTCGATGGTCTCGGTCGAAGCAACCGAGATCTCTCTGACCACAGGTCCCGATGGGCGAGAGAACGTGATCATGCCGCGACCAACCCCTCCCCGTCGATCTCCCCTCGGAGCCGGCTCAGCATCCGTTGGTCGACCCAAGTCGCGTCGATGAATTCCGGATACACAGGCATACGCGCCCTGAGCTCGAACCCGGCGGCTTCGGTTCTGGCACGCAGGTCCTCGAGGTGCGGCCAGGGACGTTCGGGATTCACCCAGTCGATCGTGATCGGCGACACCCCACCCCAATCGTTGACCCCCGCGTTCAGGTATCTCTCGAACCGGTCGGTGAGGTTCGGCGGTACCTGGATGTTCATCGTGGGACCGAAGAGCCACCTTGCAATCGCGACAATCGTGGTCACGAACTCCGGCGCCGGTGTGGTTCGGGCTCGCATGGGTGTGTCGGCCTTGGGCTGGAAGTTCTGCACGATGATTTCCTGGAGATGTCCATGGCGGGCGTGGAGCGACGAGAGCGTCATCAAGCTCTCGACGATCTCCCCTGGGGCCTCGCCGATGCCGACGAGGATGCCACTCGTGAAAGGGACGCGCGCCTTGCCCGCCGACTCGATCGTCCCCACCCGAGCGGAGGGAACCTTGTCGGGGCTCCCGAAGTGCGGCATGCCGGGCTCTGTCAGGCGATCGGAGATGTTCTCCAGCATCAAACCCATCGAGACGTTGGTCGACCGAAGCGTCTCAATCTGTGATGGGGCCATGACCCCAGGATTGGCGTGGGGGAACAGCGATGTTCGCTCGACGATCAGTTCGGATGCCGCCCGCACGTACTCCATCGTCGATCCGAAGCCGCGCTCCTCCAAGAACGCGCGCGCCGCCGGCCACCGGTCTTCTGGCTGGTCGCCGAGCGTCAGGAGCGCCTCGGTGCACCCGTACCGCTCCCCCGTCCGCGCCAAATCGAGCACTTCGTCGAGTGTCATGTACTCGCCCCCAGCGCCGGGCGGTTTCGCGAACGTGCAGTAGGTGCACCGATCCCTGCACAGTGTGGTGAGAGGCACGAACACTTTTCGGCTGTACGTCACGGTCCTCCCCTTGCCCTCGTCGCGGAGCCGACTCGCCTCTCTGCGCAGCGGCTCGGAGGGTCTACGTCCCAGGAGGTAGTCGAGAGCCAGATCGGGATCGAATGACGGATGCGACATGGCCCCACACGCTATCACGCAGCGTGGGTCTCTCCAGCAGGTAACATCGATATGTCGGCTTCCCCAGGTCCAGGAGGAACTCCATGAAGATCGCCATCAACGGTTTTGGCCGTATCGGGCGAGCCGTGTATCGCATCGTCGCCGCGCGAGAGAACACTCCCATCGAAATCGTCGCCGTGAACGACCTCACGGACGATGCAACGCTCGCCCACTTGCTCAAGTACGACACCGTCATGGGCCGCTTCGACGGCACCATCACCCTCGAAGACGGCGTCATGCACGCCGGCGGCCAGTCGGTGAAGATGCTCGAGGAACGCGACCCGTCGAAACTCCCGTGGAAGGAACTCGGTGTCGACGTGGTCGTCGAGTCGACCGGCGTGTTCAGGACGCGGGACAAGCTCAACCTCCAGGTCGAAGCGGGAGCCAAGCGCATCGTACTGACCGCACCCGCGAAGGATCCCATGGATGCGACGATCGTCCTCGGCGTCAATGACGACACGTTGAGCCCTGACGATGCCCTGGTATCAAACGCATCGTGCACCACCAACTGCCTCGCGCCGGTCGCGAAGGTCCTCCATGACTCGTTCGGCATCGAACGGGGTCTCATGACCACCATCCACGCATACACGAACGACCAGAGCCTGCTCGACATGCCGCACAGCGACCTTCGACGTGCGCGTGCCGCCGCCGCCAACATCACCCCGACAACGACTGGCGCGGCAAAAGCCATCGGCCTCGTGATCCCCGATCTCGCCGGCAAATTGGACGGCATGGCGATGCGCGTGCCGGTGCCCGATGGCTCGCTGATCGACTTGGTCGTCGTGCTCGATCGCGATGTGACGGCCGCCGAGGTGAACGAGGCCATGCGCACTGCTGCCGAAGGACCGCTGGCGGGCATCCTCGAGTACAACATCGACCCGATCGTCTCCAGCGATATAGTGGGTGATCCCCACTCGAGCATCTTCGACTCGGCGCTCACCAACGTCATCAACGGCAACCTCGTCAAGGTCGTGTCGTGGTACGACAACGAGTGGGGCTACTCGAGCCGCGTCGTCGACCTCCTCGAACTCATGGGGGATCAGCTCTGAGGCGACCCCGAGGTCTCCTGCTCTTCGCCATCTGGATGGTGGCAGGGTGCACGGCGCTGCCGAGCGGCTCCACTGAGACCTCGACGTCGCCGACGTCGTCGGCCGCACCCTCGACCACGCTGCCCACGACGACCGCGCCATCGTGTGGAGGGGAGTTCTCCGAACGCGGGGAGCTCCTCTCGTTTCACGTCGACGGCGATGCCAGCCGCATTTCCGCCCTCCATACCGATCAGGACGGTGCGTGTGAGCAGTTCGTGGTCGGCTTCACGACGGAAGCGGGTGCGCCTGCGACCTCGGTGGGCAATGTCGATGTCGAGTTTCTCCGCGACCTCGGTGTGATCAGGATCGCACTCCCCGACATCGCTCATGCCAGCATCACCGACGGCATCTTCGAATCACCGCTCGTCGATCGCGCGTACGTGGTTCGGGCGCAAGACGGGTCCCTCTACGTCGACGCGCACCTGTCGGCACCTGCGATGGCGCGGGCAGAGATCGTCCAGTCACCCGCGAGGGTCGTGATACAGCTGGAGCCGGGCGGAGAAGAGCTTCCCACACCCGCTCCGCGAAACGACCTCGTGGTGCTCCTGACCCCGAGGGAACACCAGGTGACCTACCCACTCACCGTTTCGGGGTACGCGCGGACATTCGAAGCGAACGTCGTCATCCGGATCCTGCAGGGGGGCTCGATCGCCTCGGAGCGGGTGACAACGGCGACCGACTATCTCGAAGCGTGGGGGGAGTTCTCTTCAGTGTTCGAGTCCGGCCCGCAGGGCACCGTGCAACTCGTCGTCGGTGAAGGCAGCGGTGAGGACGTGTCGGTGGATCTCGACGTCAACTGAACAGGCCGGGAATCGGGTTCACGGTCACGAATCCCCCTGGCATGTCGACGTGCGGGACGAGCGAGTGAACAAACGGCACATCCACCGTGCCTGACGATGTCTGCACGACGAGCCGGTCCTGTGCCCCGATGACGACGTCCACGATCACGCCAAGTGGGGTTCCTTCCTGATCGCGAACATGCAGGCCGATGAGGTCGTCCGGCCAGTACTCGTCGGGCTCGAGCACTCTCCTGTCCGTGGGTTCGATGGACAGTGCCTTCCCTCGGAGTCGTTCGGCAGCCGTCCGGTCGTCGACTCCCTCGAAGCTGACGACGAATGACGCATTGTGCGGTCGACTTGCCCGAACCACCAGCCTCGATCCGTCCGGTGTGGCAAGAACCGCACCGCGTGCGAACCGGGTGGGGTTGTCCGATTCGGACGCGACGACGACCTCGCCGCGGACTCCGTGGGCTTTGAGGATGCGCCCGACGATCAATCGATGAACTCGACTCCGGTGTGAAGGCCCTCTTCGTCCCCGGCGGCCTTGGCGAGTGTCCGAACGGCCCTCGCGACCCGTCCTCTCCTGCCGATGACGCGCCCCATGTCGGACTTCACAGTCCTGACCTCCACGACGACATCCTCCGGTCCTTCTTCGACGAGCGTGATGTCGACCTCGTCCGGGTGGTCGACGATCTGGGAGATCACGTACGAGACCACTGTTTCGACGATGGCACCGCGGCTCACTGGTCGCTCCCGACCGTGTGGATCTGGCCCTTCGCGACCTTGAAGGCCGACCAGGCACCGGACTTCTCGAGGAGACGCCGGACCGTGTCGGTTGGTTGCGCGCCGTTCTTGAGCCAGGCAAGCGCCTTGTCGTTGTCGATCTCGATCAGTGAGGGATCCTGTCGGGGATCGTACCGGCCGATGATCTCGATGAAGCGTCCATCCCTGGGGGACCGCACGTCGGCGGCCACGACCCTGTAGGTCGGCTGCTTCTTCTTTCCCATCCGCATCAGGCGGAGCTTCACCGCCATGTCGTCACCTCAACTTCCTCAGTCCAGGGATCGCTTTGCCCTGGGCCATCATCTTCATCATCTTCTGTGCATCGTTGAACTGCTTCAGCAGTCCGTTCACTTCCTGCGCCGACGAACCTGAGCCTGCGGCGATCCTCCGCTTCCGGCTGCCATCGATCAACTTGGGCCTTCGACGCTCCTCGGGTGTCATCGAGCGGATGATCGCTTCCACCTTGCCCAGATCCTTGTCCGAGATCTGGACGTTGCGAAGCATCGGACCGGCGCCGGGCAGCATAGCAACCAGTTGGTCGAGTGCGCCCATTCCGCGGATCTGCCTGAGCTGCTGGAGAAAATCCTCGAAGGTGAAGGATGCCGTTCGGAGCTTGTCGACCATCGCTTCGGCCTCAGCCACATCCCATGCGTTCTCGGCCTTCTCGATCAGTGTCAGAACGTCGCCCATCCCGAGGATTCGTGACGCCATCCGGTCCGGGTGGAACGGTTCGAAGTCCTCGGGCTTCTCACCGACACCGACGAACTTGATGGGACAGCCTGTGACCTCACGCACCGAGATCGCAGCCCCGCCTCGCGCATCCCCGTCGAGCTTCGAGAGCACGATCCCGGTCAAGTCGACGTGTTCGAGGAAGCCTCGTGCGACGCTGACGGCATCCTGACCGGTCATCGCATCGACTACCAACAACACCTCGTCGGGATCCACCGCCCTCTCTACATCGGAGAGCTCCCTCATCAGGTCCTTGTCGATCTGGAGACGCCCGGCCGAGTCGATGATCACAACGTCATAGCCCTCGGTCTTGATCTGCTGCATCGCGGTCTTGAGGAGCTTCGACACTTTGCCGTCGGTCGCGACCGGCACCCCGATCCGCTCCCCCAACTTGACGAGCTGGTCGACTGCACCTGGGCGTCGCAGATCGGCGGCGACGAGCAGCGGCCGGCGCCCCCTCTGTTTGAGGAGCCTGGCCAGTTTCGCCGCCGAGGTCGTTTTGCCGGATCCCTGAAGCCCGACCATGAGGATCGTCGCCGGACGAGCTGTCGTCAGCGGTGCGGCTTCTCCGCCGAGCGTCGTGATCAGCTCCTCGTGGACGATCTTGACGACCTGCTGCCCGGGCGTGAGGCTCTTGGTGATCTCGGTCCCAACGGCCCGCTCGCGCACTCGCCCGAGAAACGCCTTCACCACCGACACGTTGACGTCGGCCTCCAACAGCGCGAGACGGATCTCACGTAGGACCGCATCGACGTCGGCCTCGCCCAGACGCCCCTTCCCGCGCAATCGCGTGAAGACACCGTTCAGCCGATCGGAGAGGGATTCGAACACGAAAGAAGTGTACCGGCGGTCAGCAGACAGCTCACAGCCGACAGCTGACAGCTATCGAAAACCAGCCATCAGCTCTCTGATGCGCCAGTTGGCACGAATGCGAGGATCACTCGCCACAGCACGAGCCCAGCTCCGGTGACAACCGTCATGACCACGACGAAGATCGGCGACACGTCGATGCCCAGCACCAACCCCCTCACGACTGCGCCGAGTGGTGCGGCGGCGATCCAGGCGAGTGACACGACCCAGACCCTCCGGACACCACGGATGACCCCCGAGTCGAACGACCCGAACCATGGAGCAACGAAAGCCCACGCGGCAAGGAAGGCACCGATCGTGACCAGCAGTCGTCCGGTCTGACCGAGGGTCTCGTGTGTGGCGAACCCAACGACGGTCAAGATGACGATGACTGCGACGTCGCCGACAATGGCGGCGGTTCTCATGGGCCGGAGCGTAGTCACCGAGCGAGTACCCTTCGTGACGTCGGAAGGAACCCAGTGAGCCTGACCATCGTCGACCACCCTCTCACCCAGCACTACCTCACCGTCCTTCGCGATCGCAGCACCTCGACAGAGCAGTTCAGGCAGACCACTCGCCGCCTGGCGTACACCCTTCTGATCGAAGCCACCGTCGACATCCCGATCCGTCAGATCCGCGTCGAGACACCCCTCGAAGAAGCGATGGGAGTTCGCCTCGACCGCAGCATCGTCGCCGTCGCCGTCCTTCGAGCCGGCCTCGGCCTCCTCGACGCCGTCCTCGATCTCTTGCCGGCCGTGCGGGTCGGATACGCGGGCGTGCAGCGAGACGAGGACACCGCCGAACCGCACGAGTACTACACGAAGTTCCCCGATCTGGCGAACACCAAGGTCCTCATCCTCGAACCCATGCTTGCAACGGGCGGTTCCCTCTCGTGGGCCGTCGGCAAGGTCAAGGAGCACGGCGCACGGGACATCACGGCGCTGTGCGTGGTCACGGCCCCCGCCGGGGTCGAGCGCATGGAGCGGGATCACCCTGACGTGAGAATCGTCGCAGCTTCCCTCGATCGCGACCTGAGCGCCAACTACTTCATCCAGCCCGGCCTCGGCGACATGGGCGATCGCCTCTTCGGGACGCTCTGATGTCCGCCTTTCAAGACGACGTGGTCGCGGCGATCGCGAGACTGGAACCCGGCGAGGTCGTGGCCTACGGCGAGATCGCCGCGCAAGCCGGCCACCCCGGCGCCGCGAGGGCGGTCGGCAACATCCTCCGCACCTCCTCAGGTGTCCCGTGGTGGCGAGTCGTGTCGTCACAAGGCCACCTCGTCCCGGGATGCGAGAAGGAGCAGACCCGCAGGCTGACGGCGGAAGGCGTCACGGTGCGGAATGGTCGAGTCATTCGACAGGAGTAGGGATGGATGCGATAACACTGATTGAGAGGAAGCGCGACGGGGGCGGACTCTCTGCCGAGGAGATTGGCTGGCTCATCAGTCGATACACGGATGGATTCGTCACCGACTACCAGATGGCGGCGATGGCGATGGCCATCTACTTCAACGGAATGACCACCGGGGAGCTCACGGCGTGGACGGAAGCGATGCTTCACTCTGGCGAAGTACTAGATCTCAGCGGCGTCTCCGGCGTCAAGATCGACAAGCACTCGACCGGCGGTGTAGGCGACAAGGTGTCGATACCGCTGGTTCCTATGGTCGCAGCGGCGGGAGTCAGGGTCCCGATGATCAGCGGTCGCGGCCTCGGCCACACCGGCGGCACCCTCGACAAACTCGAATCGATCCCTGGATTCACCACGGCTTTCGATCCGAGGAGGTTCGCCGTCCAACTCGAGAAGATCGGTCTGGTTTTCGCCGGTCAGTCGAAGTCTCTGGTTCCCGCGGATCGGAAACTCTACGCTCTCAGGGACGCCTCGGGAACCGTCGAGTCCAACTCCCTCATCGCCTCTTCCATCATGTCCAAGAAGCTGGCGGAAGACCTGGATGGTCTTGTGCTCGACGTCAAGGTGGGTAGAGGCGCGTTCATGCATGAGATCACCAGGGCTCGAAGACTCGCACGAACGATGGTCGACCTCGGAGCCGCCCACAAGGTACCTGTTGTGGCTTTGCTCACACCGATGGATCAGCCCTTGGGAAGAGAGGTCGGGAACGCCTCTGAGATCGCCGAGTCGCTCCAGGTGCTTCGCGGTGAGGGGCCCGATGATCTGACCGAGATCACCCTCAGGATCGGCACCGTGATGCTGCTGCTTGGCGGGATCACGAAGGACCGGACGTCCGCTCGTGCCTTGCTCGAGCGGGTCATCTCCGATGGCCGCGCCCTGGAGAAATTCGCCGAGGTGATCGAAGCGCAAGGGGGGCACCCAAGAGTCGTCGAACAGCCGGAGCTTCTTCCGCAACCCGCCAACCGCACCCATATCCCTTCGCCTCGCTCTGGTATTGTCTCCCAGTGCGACGCTCTCGCGATCGGCCTGGCGGCACTGCGACTCGGCGCTGGACGCGAACGGAAAGAGGATGCCATCGACCCGGCCGTCGGAATCACCGTCCTCGCAAAGGTGGGCGACGTGGTCGAAGCTGGTGAGCCGATCGCGATGATCTCCTGGAACGATGCCGACCGTCTCGAGGCGGCAACGAGGTTGCTAGAGACGGCATGGGAAATCGGCGATGAGACTCCTCGGGCAACCCCCATTGTCCTCGAGGAAATCCGATGACGTTCGACGACATCAGCGCTGCGGCGACAACGATCGCGGAACGGACCGGCCGTCCGGCCCATCGGCTGGCGGTGGTCCTCGGCTCCGGGCTCGGAGATTACGCATCGACACTCCACGGCGCGATCGCGATCCCCTATGCGGAGATTCCCGGCTGGCCGGTTCCCTCCGTCGTGGGCCACAGCGGAACCCTCTACTCGGCAGACGTGAATGGGCCGATCCTCGTGCTCTCCGGGAGAGCACACATGTACGAAGGACGATCGTTGGATGAGGTCGTGTTCGGAGTGCGCGTGGCCGTTACCGCAGGCGCCAGGATCATCGTGCTCACCAACGCGGCGGGTGGCGTCGCCGACGGCCTGCACCCGGGTGACCTCGTGCTCATCTCGGATCACCTCAACCTCACCGGCAGGAACCCGCTCACAGGCCCCAACGACCAGCGTCTCGGCCCCCGTTTCCCAGACATGACGAACGTGTACTCACCGACGCTTCGCTCCCTCGCGCGCGAAGCAGGGGCTCGAGCCGGCGTCCGACTTGGTGAGGGCGTCTATGCATGGCTCTCGGGACCGTCATATGAGACACCGGCCGAAATCCACATGGTGGCAACCCTCGGCGGGGACCTGGTAGGCATGTCCACCGTGCCGGAAGCTATCGCTGCGCGTCACATGAGGGCAGCCGTTCTGGGCATCTCTCTGGTCACGAACCTGGCTGCCGGCATCTCCCCCACACCGTTGGCCCACGAGGAGGTCCAGGAGACGGCGTCGATGGCGAGGGACCAATTCACGAGGCTCCTGGACCATCTGCTGCCTGTACTCGGCTGACCAACCGATTGCTAGCATTCGCGAACACGAGCAAGAGAGGAGTGGACTTCTGATGAACGTCGTGGTCTGCACGAAACAGATTCCAGACCCGGCGGCGCCCTACCAGCTGGATGCCGAGACCCACTTCCTCGAGCGCCCGACCGACCAGATCCTCGACGACACCGACCGATATGGCGTCGAAATGGGGCTCCAGGTGGCCGAGCAGACGGATGGGTCCGTGACGCTGGTATCGATGGGGCCCGCAGGCACTCTGCAAGGTATCCGCCAAGCGCTCGCGATGGGCGCCGCCAAGGCAATCGTGATCGAGGACCCGGCTCTGCGGGGTGCCGACTCGTGGACAACAGCCCAGGTGCTCGCGGCCGCAATCAAGCGTGAGGAGTTCGACCTCGTGATCGCCGGCACCGAGTCGACCGATGGTTCCGCCGGCGTACTCCCCCAACAGCTCGCCGAACTTCTCGGAGTTCCGTCGCTGACGTTTGCCAAGCACCTCGAACAGGAAGACGGCACGATCCGCATCCAGCGGCAGACCGGCTACGGCTACGACGTCGTCGAGTCCCCCACGCCGGTGCTTGTGACGGTCACGTCGGGCGTCGTCGAACCTCGATACCCGACCTTCAAGGGCATCATGGAGGCAAAGAAGAAGTCCATCGACGTGATCGGTCTCGGAGATCTCGGCGTCTCACCCACCTTGACGCAGAGGATCGTCGAAGTGCGGTCGGCTCCCGAGCGCGTTTCCGGCGAAGTCATCGAGGACGATGGTCAGGCGTATCAGCGAATCGTCCAGGCCCTCGAGCAAGCGAAGGTGATCTAGATGAAGGTCTGGGTTTTCATCGAGGAATCGCAGGGCGAACCGGATCCGATCGGGCTGGAGTTGCTCACAAAAGCGCGCACCCTGACCGACGCGCCGGCCGTCACCTATCTCGGCAAGGGATCCGACGAGGCGTTTGCCCAACTCGGCAGCTACGGCGCCACGACGATCTACCACATCCCGACGGACGACCACCTGCCGTCTGCTGCAGCGGCGGCCGCACTTGCCGCACTCTCTGGGACATACGATCCCGATGTGATCATGTTCGGCTCGACACCAACCGACAGGGATGTGGCTGGTCGGCTGAGTGCCCGGATGGGCCTTCCGGTGATCTCCAATGGCGTCGACGTCCTCGTCGACGGCGAGTCGGTGACCGTTGTCAATGAGATCTTCGGTGGCGGCCAGATCGTCGAGACTGCGTTCGCAGGTAGAACGCCATATCTGGTCGTGCTCCGACCGAAGTCGTTCCCGGCAGAGCCAGGAGGCCAAACGACACCTACGGTCGAGACCGTCGCTCTCCCGGACGTCGGCCATGCCGGCGCCGCACTAGTGACAGGGAGTCATGTCGAGGAACGGGAAGGACCCCAACTCGAGGATGCCTCCATCGTCGTGGCGGCAGGGCGTGGCATGGGCTCCGCAGAGAACCTATCGCTGATACAGCGCCTCGCAGAGCTGCTCGGTGCCGCGCAAGGAGCGACGCGTGCAGTCGTCGACGCCGGCTGGGTTCCGTACTCCTCCCAGGTCGGCCAGACCGGCAAGACGGTCAAGCCGGACGTCTACATCGCCTGTGGGATCTCGGGCGCCATGCAGCACGTCGTCGGGATGAAAGACGCGAAGGTCATCATCGCGATCAACAAGGACGAGGAGGCGCCGATCTTCGCGCTGTCCGACCTCGGCATCGTCGGTGATGTCAACAAGGTCCTCCCGAAGCTGATCGAGGCGCTCGAAGCTAGGAAGTAGCAAACAGCGGACAGGCGTCAGCAGGAATACGCTGTTTGCATGGCAGCCCGGTGGTTCGCCCCGACGATACTCGCCGCTCTGGTTGTCGCGTGTTCCGCGGGCACGGAAGGGTCCGCGTTCCGACACGACCCCTACCCATTCACGGAGTCGGTGACCCCGACGGCGACGCCAATCGACGGGACCTACGCGCGAGTTGTTCCCTCGGAACTCCTCGGCGGAGATGCACCGTGCGTCAGGTGCCCTCCCTACCGGCTGACCCCGGGGCCCGAGGTCATCGGCTTCGACCGTGGTGCGTACCGGGCCTACCACTGGGGCGCCGGCTACGTCGCCGTCGGGAACTACGCCCTCGACAATGGGATCCTGACGCTCCTCAACGACGCCTGGTGCCCGACCACCCGGGGCGTGTACGAGGTCGAGGACACCGACGGAGCCTTCGCGCTCCAGGAGATCGATGACACGTGTGCGTTCGGCTCGGTCAGGGCGCGCTATCTGGAGGCGCTGTCGTGGAGAACGCTCCCAGCACCCGAAGGCATCTACTTCTCCGCGAGCGGCGACCGCATGCTCGTGTTCGGCGGCGAACTCATCGTCGAGTCGCCGACGGGGCGGACCACCGTGTCGGGCGGGTACACCCTGTCCCAAGGGATCATCACCATCACGGTCGACAGCTGTGCGCGGTCGTTTCGCTGGACCGAGCACGACGGGGTGCTCCGTCTTGGACCCCGAGGCGGGTCATGCTCCGTTGATCTACCCGCCATCGCCTGGTACCCGGCAACCTGAGCCGCCGGCCGTCGGCCGTTCGCTGTCCGCTGTCAGCTGTCGGCCTGGAGCCTGAAACCGTGCGGAAGCAGCTCGGAGAGGGCATACGTACCCGCGGTCCCATCGGGCTTGGCGACGATGACCTCGTGAACCCCGAACTCGTGGAGCCGCTGTCGGCACTGTCCACACGGGAACGATTCCTCATCCGCCGCTGCATCGATGCATGCGACGGCAACGGTGATCAATTCGGTTCTCCCGGCGGTCACCGCCGCCGAGATGGCGCTGGCCTCGGCGCACACTCCCGACGGATACGCGGCGCTCTCCCAGTTGACCCCGGGGTACATGGTCCCATCGGCGGCAACGATGACGGCGCCCACCCGGAACCCCGAGTAGGGAGCGTAGGCGTTCTCGGCAGCGGTCCTCGCCGCGTCGAGGAGTTCTTTGGGTGTCACGCGTCCTCCAGCAAAGCGTCGACGAACGCCGATGGTACAAACGGTATGAGATCACCGACGCTTTCTCCGATGCCGATCAGTTTCACAGGGATGTCCAGCTCGCGTTCGACGGCGACGACCACCCCACCGCGCGCGGTGCCATCGAGTTTTGTGAGCACCACACCGGTAACACCCACCTGCTCGGTGAACACGCGCGCTTGCGAGACGGCGTTCTGCCCGTTGGTCGCGTCGATCACGAGCAGGATCTCCCCCACCTCACCTGCCGTCCTCGCGAGCACTCGAACGACCTTGCCGAGTTCCTGCATGAGGTTGTGTTTCGAGTGGAGGCGGCCGGCGGTGTCGATGATGGCGACGTCATGCCCACGTGCCTTCGCCGCCTCGTAGGTGTCGAAGGCGACCGACGCCGGATCCGAGCCCTCTTGACCGGAGACGATGTCGGCACCGACACGCTCCGCCCAAGTCTTCAGTTGAACGTCGGCACCGGCGCGAAACGTGTCGGCGGCACCGAGGATCACCGTCTTGCCCTGACGTGCGAAGAGAGCTGCGAGTTTGGCGATCGTCGTGGTCTTGCCGGTGCCGTTGACTCCTACCACCACGATCGCCGAAGGCACCCCCGCCAGGCAAAGGTCGCGGGGGCGCTGACCGAACTCCGAGAGCAGCTCCTCTCGAAGCGCGCGACGCGCCTCCTCGGGTCCCTCCGGATGCCGTCCTTTGACACGTTGAACGATCTCGTCGGTTGCCACGACACCGACGTCGGCGGCGAGGAGGGCCTCCTCGAGGCCCTCCCAGAACTCGGACGTGGATGCCGCAACTCCGAACAGCCGCCGTAGCCGACCGCCGAATGCCGATCTGGTCTTGTCGAGATAGGCGGGTCCCCCTGGGCGAGCCTCGCGTGCGGAGGTCGGCGACGTCGACCGGCGAGTGAGCACGATTAGCACTCCGGCCACGATGATGATCGCGATCCCCGCGATCAGGATCAGCTGGAAGGTGGTCATACCGTGAGCCGCTCGCTGACCCGCTTGGACAGCACCTGCGATGAACCTCCTGGTTCCAGGGTGACGCCGTAGAGGATGTCGGCGATCTCCATGGTTTGCTGCTGGTGTGTCACGATGAGGAGCTGGGCCCGTTCCCTGAAGCGGGACACCAGCCGCAGGAAGCGCCGAAGGTTGGCGTCGTCCAGGGCCGCCTCCACCTCGTCGAGAATGTAGAAGGGTCCCGGCCGTGCCCGGAACACGGCGAAGAGGAACGCAAGCGCCGCGAGCGACCGTTCTCCGCCCGAGAGAAGACTCAGTTTGCCGACCTTCTTGCCGAGTGGCATCGCCTCGACTTCGACACCGGTCGTCAACGGGTCGTTCTCGTCGACCAGCCGCAGCCGTCCGCGACCGCCGGGGAACAACAAACCGAAGTACTCCTCGTAGTGCGCGGCGATCTCATGAAAGGCAGCGAGGAACTCTTGCGCGATCCGGTCGTCCAACGCGCTGATCACCTTCCGAAGGTCCGATCGGGATGACTCCAGGTCCTCGAGTTGGGTGGAGAGGAAGTCGTGTCGCTCCTTCAGCTCGTGGTACTCCTGTGCGGCAAGCGGGTTGACCGGGCCGAGCCGTCGCAGCTCTGCTTCACGGCTCTCGAGCGCATCGTGGAGATCCCCCTCCAGGTCCGGCGATTCGGCTGCCAGCGCCTCCCCTTCGGATGCGTCTGCGTCCCTGCGAAGTCCCTCGGCTATGGACTCGCGTCGAACGTTCAGTTCCGCCCGCTCGATCGCCGTACCCGATGCCTGCTCACGCGCAACCTCGATACCGTTCCTGAGTTCCTCCAGCCGGGTACGCGCCGCCGTGAGCCTTGCACCGGTTTCGCCGGCCTCGGCTCGCAGCATCCGCTGGCGTTCCCTAAGCGCACCGAGCTTCCCCCTGACCGCGTCGAGCGCCGCGACGCAGTGCTCTTCGATACCCGACAGGGTCGCGATCGCCTCAGGGTCGATCGGACGGTCGGTAGCCGAGTCGAGTTCTCGAGTGACCGTCCGGAGGCGGTCCTGCAGCAGCCTGTGGCGCTCGAGGACGGTCGCCAGCCCTTCTGCCGCCTCCCTCCTTGCCTGCGCGGCAGACTCCCGTCTCGATTCCACCTCATGACGGCGGTCAGCCATCTCCTGCCATGCCCGCTGGCGTTCGGCCTCCTCGCCCTCCAGATCTCGTAGGCGAGATCGGAGCCGCTCGATACGGTCCTCACGTTCGCCGGACTGCTCGATGAGGGCAGACCGTCGCTCTTCGAGGGTCTCCATCTCTCGTTCCGCCTGTATCGAGCTCCGTTCGCGCATGGCGAGCGCCTCGGTCATGCCGCCGAGCCGTGCCTCGAGCACTTCCAGGCCTTCGAGAGCACCCCGCTCGGCAGCCCGCGCATCGTCAAACGAACGCCTGGCCTGGGTGAGCAAGCTCACCGCTCTCGCCGCGTCGATCTCCGCTCGTTCGAGCCCGACGAGCGCCGACTCCAGCACAGCGGGAGATGCACCGTCCGGTTGTCCGATGTGCATACCGTCCGCATCGACGAGATCCCCTTCCGGCGTGACCGCACGGATCTCGGGATGCCTCGACACGATGTCGAACGCGGCGCCCCAGCCCTCGACGACGACCACATCGCCCAGCAGCCGTTCGGCAAGTCCCCGATCGGCTGTGCCGCCAAGAAGATCAACGAGCCGGTCGGCACCGACGACGGGGACCGGCAACGCCGCCGGCCGTCCTGACCCGGCGACCACGGCGATACCGCCGAGCCCATCGCTCTTCAGATCCTCAACGGCACGCCGCACCTCCTGACGAGAGCTGGCGACTACCGCACCTGCCCACGGACCGAGGGCGGCGTCTACTGCACGGGCGAGATCGGTGGGTACGGCGAGAACAGCCGTCACCGATCCGACCACACCATCACGTTCGAGGAGCCGATCTCGAGCCTCCGGGTCTGTGGCGCCAGACACCGCCTCCTCGATCGCCTCGACCCGGGCGCTGGCGGCGGCGAGCGCCAGACGGGCACGGGCGGCTTCTTCGTCTGCTCGCTCCCACTGCTCCTGGAAGCTCTCCCTGGTTGCACGCGTCAGCTCGTAGTCGTCCTGCGCGGCCACGGTCTCGCCGTCGGTCGCTCGAATTCCTCTACGCAGCTCGTCGATCTCTGTCGATTCTTCCGCGATCCTCGCTGCGAGAACAGCAAGGCGCCGCTCCACGTCTCGTAGTTCCCGCCCGTCTCGGTCCATGGCCGCCTCGAGTGAGCTGAGGTCGCCTCGTACGACTGCCAGCGCGCCCTCCACGGGAAGCGCATCTTGGTCCGCAAGTGACCGAGCCTCATCTTCGAGAAATCGAAGTATCTGCTCGGCTCGATCGGCAGCTCTCTGGGCCTCCGCCATGTGAGAGGCCGTCGTCGCGAGTTCACCTTCGAGATCGCCGACCTCCGTCTCCAGATCTCGCCGACGCTCCCCCGCACCCTCCAGCAGCGCCTCGGCGGCCCGACGACGTTCTCTTGCAACTTGGCCGACACGGCGGAGCCGTTCCCCTGTCGTTTCCAGGCGGGCCGCAGCAGTCGAGTCCCTATCGAGTGCTCTCCCCGCGCTCCCGGCCGCTTCGACGAGACTCGGAAGCCGGCTTTCCAGCTCGCTCCGCTCGGACGTCGCGGCGTCGAGACGGCTCGACCAGGACCGTTCCGACTCCTCGAGCTCCGCCATCCTGCGCTCGGCGGCACGCAGCGCCTCCCCACCAAAGAAGAGACGCAGCGCGCGGATCGTGTTCCGGAGTTCTTCGTGCCGCTCCGCCGACTCCGCCTGACGTTTGAGTGGGCGGATCTGTCGTTTGAGTTCACGAAGGATGTCGTTCAGCCGAAGCACGTCTGGATCGGTGCGTTCGAGCCGCCGCACCGACCGTTCCCTGCGGAGGCGGTGCTTCAGCACACCCGCAGCCTCTTCGATCACCGCACGGTGATCCTCCGGCTTGGCGTTGAGGAGGTCATCAATGCGTCCTTGTCCAACGATCAAGTGTTGTTGCCGGCCGATTCCGCTGTCGAAGAGGAGCTCCTGGATATCGAGCAGGCGACAGTCCACGGCGTTGATCTGGTAGTCGCTGGTCCCATCACGGTAGAGGCGTCTGGTGAGCGATACCTCGTTGAGATCCAACGGCAACGCGCGCGAGGTGTTGTCGAGCACGAGCGTGACCTCTGCCCTCCCGAACGCGGGCCGGAGCGAAGTGCCGGCGAAGATGACATCCTCCATCTTCTGCGTGCGAAGCGAACGCGTCGACTGCGTGCCCATCACCCATGCGATGGCGTCGACCAGATTGGATTTGCCCGAGCCGTTAGGTCCGACGACGACGGTCACCCCCGGCTCGAACTCGAGCCTCGTTCGGTCGGCGAACGACTTGAACCCAACGAGCTTCAGTGACTTCAGGAACAACGAACTACACCTTTGTGATTTGTAAGAGGCTATCACAGGTGGTTCAGCGAACCGTGAAACCCTGGAGATCCGGATCGATGGGTATCACCTGTTGGTCGACCTGCGCGACGACCGCAGATCGGGGGCCCGTTCGGATCGAGTCGAGCAG
>Ga0307444_1000095_pt1 | contig 45618 bp, 44 predicted proteins | sample SalMarSW160340MG_FD_202145 | JGI IMG/M metagenome (GOLD analysis project Ga0307444, IMG submission 202145) | Salt marsh sediment microbial communities from the Plum Island Ecosystem LTER, Massachusetts, United States - SW1603-40 | ecosystem: Environmental > Aquatic > Marine > Intertidal zone >...
GTGCGACCACCTCGGAGCTGGTCGCCGGCGGCTACTACGCAGACGAACGGTTGCGCGAACCTGGGCCGGGTGCTCTCGACGCTCGCCTCGCTGAAGAGTTGTGGACCCGATCGGAGAATTGGGTCCGCTCGTATCTCTGAACCCAGGGCTCGTAACCGCGTGTAGCGCGGCTGCGAGCCCTGGGTTCGCAAAGAACTCCCTCCGTACCGCCCATCATCGAATACGTTGTGAGGGAAGAAAGGAGTGACATGGATCTCTCACGCACCATCGCCGTCGCCGCCCTGCCGGTGGCCAGTCTGAACGATGCTTCAAGTTGGTATCGCGATCATCTCGGTGCCGTTCCCGCGGAGACGAACCCCGGCGGTTCCTTGTACCAGTGCGGAGGCGGAACGTCGTTCTTCATGTACGAGTCGCAGTTCGCCGGCACCAATGAGGCCACCGCACTGATGTTGCAGGTCCCGGACCTCGACGAAGCGATCGCCGACCTCCGATCCAAGGGGATCCGGTTCGAGGAGTACGACTTCGGTGAGCTCAAGACCGTTGACGGGGTGTTCACCGCTCCCGATGGGAGTCGCAACGCCTGGTTCAAGGATCCCGACGGGAACATCATCGGTGTTGGAACCGACTAGGCGGAAGCATTGGCGAGGCTGCCCACTCGTCTCCCGCGAACCCAGGGCTCAGGGGATCGGAAACCGAACCCCTGAGCCCCGGGTTCACAGTTCAGGTCCGTCTCGATCGAAGCATCCAGTACAGGGCGAGGCTTCCTACGGCCCCCGCGAGCGCAGCGCCTGACACCACCGGAGTCGGGCGGGGGAGTGCCGCGAGACGGGTTCTGATCGTCACCGGCCGCTCGAACGCCAATACCCCCCACTCGCGTTCCTTGGCGACCTTCGCCAGTTCGCGGTCAGGGTTCACGGCGAATGGATGGCCCACCGCCTCCAGCATCGGCAAGTCCGTGTGCGAGTCCGAGTAGGCGAACGAGTCCTCCAGCGAGATTCCCTCCCTCTCTGCCAACTGCCGCATCGCTTCGGCCTTGCCCTCCCCGTAGGCGTAGAACTCCATTTCTCCTGTGTAGTGATCGGTCTCGTCCACCGCTGCTCTGGTCGCGATCACCCTGTCGACGCGGAGGTGCGACGCCAGTGGTTCAACGATCTCCTCGGGACTCGAAGAGACGATCACCACAAGACGCCCCAGGCGCAGGTGGTCGTCGATGATGAACAGTGCCTCGGCGAACACCAGCGGGGCAACCACCTCGTCGACCGTTTCCCTCGCGATCTCACGGAGTTGGTCGCGGCTCCACCCCTTAACGATCGTCATCATCTCCTCCCTGGCGCGTTCCATCTGGTCGTGATCGGCGCCGAACATTCGGTATGAGATCTGTGCGAGGCCCGCTTTCATCAGCACTCTGCGGGTGAGGAGCCCCGCGCGGTACAGCGGCCGCCCGATCATGAGAGTGGATGAGGCGGCGATGATCGTCTTGTCGAGGTCGAAGAATGCCGCCTCCATCGCATCCCATTCTATGTAGGGGTTGTGGCGCGGTGATCAGACCATGCCACGCGGACGGGCCCTTGACAAGGGGTTGTCCATCAGGTTCTCGTCCCATACGTTGCCGATGCCCGAAGAAAGGGGGCCCGTGTCGGTTCTAGGCGTCATGACCTATCAGGACGGTGTTCTGTCGGCGCTCGCGCCGCTGGGGTTGGCCGCGTCGGTCCAGACCGCCCTCATGGTCGACCTCGATCCGTCCGGTCCCCCTTACCCCGGCGACACGACGCTGGCCCGGCTCGTCACCGACGGCCCGACGACCCGGGACCTGCAGCCGTCACGGACGGGCCTTGCCGTGCTGCGCAATGGCGGCGTCGCCTACTCCGAAGCCGAGCAGATCATCGACGCGCTCGGCGACGGCTGGCCCTTCGTCGTGCTCAGACTTGCCCCGGAAGACCAAACGCGGTTGTTCGTTCCGATCGTGCCCGTGATTCCCCTCTTTCCCGGTTTGCTCTCTGTTCCGTGGAGCCGACCCGCAGTGTTCCAGGACACGGGGTTCCGCGTCAGGCCCGCTGCCCCCGGTCCCGTCCTACCGAGACCGTCGCGGCGCACCGTCGGCGGCCTTCTGGAGGGCCGGGTCGACCCGCGGAGCCGGTGGATCAAGGCGTGGCAGGGCGTGTGGGAGCTGCCGTGGACGTAGTCCGCCGCATCATGGACCGCGTTCTTGCGTCCGACGTCCCACTCGAACGCGCCGCTGTCACCGACGCAGCAAGACACCTTCTCGCCGAGGAGGGCCCGCTCGCTCCACCTGGAACCGCCGAACGAGTCGCGGACGCGCTGGTGGGTCTTGGACCGCTCGAAGCGCTCCTACGGGATCCAGCCGTGTCGGATGTACTCGTCAATGGTCCCGACGACGTCTGGGTGGAACGTTCCGGAGAGCTCGTGAAGTCAGACGTCGCATTCCCGGATCCCGAAGGGGTCGTCGCCGCGGTCGAGCGTATGATCGGTCCGCTCGGGCTCCGAATCGACCGTGCCTCCCCAATGGTCGATGCCCGCCTTCCCGACGGAAGCAGACTTCACGCTGTCCTGCCGCCTGCGTCCGTCACCGGTCCGATCGTGGCGGTGCGCCGCTTCACAGCCGCCGTCCCCAACCTCGGCGCGCTGGTCGACGCAGGCTCGATCAGCACCGAAGGTGCGGACCTGCTCCGGAGCGCCGTCAGGAACCGCACCTCGATCCTCATCTCCGGTGGCACCGGCACGGGAAAGACCACTCTGCTGAACATCCTCTCGACCGAGATTCCTTCGACAGAACGGATCGTGACCGTCGAGGATGCCGCCGAGCTGCGGCTCACCGGGCATGTCATTCGGCTCGAAGCACGACCTGCGAACGCGGAGGGTGCAGGTGAGATCAGGTTGCGGGACCTCGTCCGATCGGCCCTTCGCCTCAGGCCGGACCGGATCATCCTTGGTGAGGTCAGGGGCCCTGAAGCCCTCGACATGATCAGCGCCATGAACAGCGGCCATCGAGGATCGATGTCCACTGTGCACGCCAACAGCCCCGACGAGGCCCTATGGCGCCTCGAGACGCTTGCCTTGTCGGGTGCCAGGCGCGTGACCGAGACGGCGGTTAGACGACAGCTTCTCGCGGCGATCGGTCTAGTCGTTCAAGTCGAGCGTCGGGACGGGAGACGGCGTGTCAGCCGGATCGTCTCCGTCCCGCAGAGCGAAACGGTGTACGAATGCTGATCGCGCTCGGCTTTGCATGGGGTCTTGCAGCCGGCCTTCCACTGGTGGTCCTCGTAGTCGTGGCGGTCGGCATCTACAAACCGGTGTTCGCACTGCTCGGGCTCTGCGCCGTTCTCATTCTCGAACGCACCCGCCTGCGTCTCGGTGAGGACGAGGGGGTGTTCCTGCAGGCGGTCGCCGCAGAGCTGCGATCCGGCGCCGCGGTCCGCATGGCGATTGCCGATGCCGCCGACAGGGCCACGTCGCTTCCGCTCGCGCAGGTCGCGCGACTTGCACGGGCCGGTCGTCCCCTCGACGAGCTCGCCGCGCCATTGAGCGCCGCCCTCGCCGGGAACGGAGCACTCGTTGCGGCTGCCGTTCGTATCGCCGGACGAACAGGTGGAAGGATCGCCGACACGTTCGACGAGCTCGCCCTCATTGCCGGCGAAGACATGGAGTTGCGAGGCGAGACGCGGGCTGCAACGGCGCAGGCTCGACTGTCGGCATGGATCGTCGGCGGCATCCCCGTCGGTTACCTGGCGTACGCGGCGGCGAGCGGACGCCTCTCGGCGCTCGTCGACACCGGTGCCGTCGGGATCGGCGTGCTGGGTGTGGGTGGCACGTTGCTGATCGCCGGTGTCGTCGCGGTGGTCGCCATCGTGCGGAAGGCACAGCGGTGATGCTGTTGCTCACGGTCATCGTGCTGCTCTTCGGCCGGAAGCTTCCTGCCCTCCCATGGGGGCGCCGACCGGAGAAGGAGGGCACGCTTGATGTGGATGCCGCCGCCAGGTTGATGCTCATCGGGGTGACCTCCGGGCTTCCGCTGACTGCAGCGATCGGGATCGCTGCCGACGAACTCGGATCCGCAGGAGAGTTGCGACAGGTGATACGGGCATCCAGCATTCACGGAGTCGCACGCGCGCTGGCGACGGCTGCCGGACCTTCGGATCGTCTCTTCCGCCGCCTCGCCCGTGCGCACATGACCGGCGCATCGGCGGCGGGGACTCTCGCCGCGTTCATTGCAGATCGCCGGACGGCCCGTAGGGCCGAAACACTCGAACGGTTGCGTCGGCTTCCGGTGACCCTCACCGTTCCATTGACCCTGCTCATCCTCCCAGGATTCATCCTCCTCACCCTCGGTCCAACGGTCGCCTCGATCGCCAGACAGCTTCTCGGGGGTCTGTCGTGAGCCACCTTCCCCCCGCGCCGGCCGGCCGCCGGCAACCAGAAAGGAGTCTGCATGGTCAGGTTGTGGAAGTGGATGGTGCTCCGGGAAGAGGGCCAGGGGACAGTCGAGTACGTGCTCGTCATCCTCGCCGCAGCGGCGATTGCCCTGTCGCTCATCCAATGGGCCAGCCACACGAACCTGTTCTCGAGCTTGTTCGGAACCGTCCTGAAGAAGGTCATCGGTTTCGCCAAGTGAACGGGTCCGCGGCAGTCGAGTTCGCTCTCGTCCTGCCGTTGGTGCTGCTGGTTCTGCTGGCTGTCACCCAGGTCGCGGTCGTGGCACGAACCCAACTCGAGGTGGTCAACGCCGCCAGGGAAGGGGCCCGTCGTGCCGCGACCGCACCCGATCCTGCCGACGCGGTCACGGTCGCCCGCCGGGCGCTTCCTCCCGAACTCGCCGATCGAGCCCGTGTCCAGGTGCGCCGCCCACAGGTGGTCGGTCGTCAGGCCGAGGTGACCGTGGCGGTGCCTGTGCGGCTGACCGCGCTCGGAGGCCTCACGGTCGAGGTTCGTTCGAAAGCGGTGATGCGTGTCGAGCGGTGACCGCGGCTCGATCGCCGTCCTGCTCGCAGGGACCGTCTTCGTTGTCCTCGTGCTCGGCGTGGTGATCGGAGCGGTCGGCCAGGTTCTCGCCGCACGATTCCAGGCGTCCACCGCTGCCGACGCGGCAGCCCTCGCCGCTGCTCCTGCAACGTTCTCTGGTGATCCCGTCAACGAGGCCGTCAGGTTTGCCGAGGCCAATGGCGCACGACTCCTGTCGTGCCGTTGCCCGCCCAACAGGACGTGGGATCCTCGAACGGTCGAGACACTCGTCGAGATCGACGTCGACGTCCTGGGACTCGGCCGTCGAACGATCAGAGCGAAAGGCAGAGCCGAGTATCTGCCGGCTGGGGCCGGCAGCTTGCCCGCGGGCTACCGCTCTCGACGAGGACGACGGCCCGCCGGTACACGTCCGATGCCTGGCCGCTCACCGGTGGCGTTCTAGCTCGGCTCGCATGGCAAGAAGCCGGCGGCGGCGCCTGACCGCCATCGCCCAGGAGACGGCCGCCGCCGCGACCAGCGTCAGCCCCACCGCAAGAGCGGCCGGCGCCGAGCCTTGGTCCGCCGTGATCGCCGGTGCGCCGATCGCGAAGGCGATTGCGAAGGCGGTGGCCATGCGGCCGGCAACGATCGAGTCCTGGGCATACAGGGGGTGACGCCGGGTCACCACCCACACACCGTAGCCCGCCCAGGCGGTCCCGATCGCCGTCATCATGCCGAACGACACGGCAGTGGCGGCCGGCAATGGTCCAGGCTCGGTCGACCACAGCAGGACGATGAGGATGGCCATCGCTGCCCCGGCCAGCCCGACGAGCACCGCCCTCACCCGTGAGGCGATCGACAGGTCCTTCTCCAGCATCTCGATGACGTCGTCTGTAGTCATAGTGGCTCACTCCTCGGGTGACTCGTCGTCTGCTTCGATTCCACGCAGATGCGTCAGGGCTGGGGCGAGCATTCGCCTGGCCCGACTCAACCGGGACTTGACCGTCCCCTCGGGGGCTCCCACCACCTGCGCGATGTCGGCGATCGATAGATCGACTAGATAGTGCAACTCGACCACCTCCCGCTCGGCAGGCGGGAGCCCAGCGACCGCCCCGGCGATCTCGCCGGCGGCGAGTCGGTCGTCGAGATCATCGAATGCCTCGTCCACCGTCTCGTCGAGGGGTTCGACCGGATCGTGGCGGCGGTACCGGTCGATGACGCATCGTCTGGCGATGGAGAAGATCCAGGCGGGGAATCCCGCCGGATCGCGCAGGCGCGGCAGCCCGCGAACCACCTTGAGCCAGATCGACTGCACGATGTCGTCAACGGTGGCGGGGTCGTCGCACATCCGCGTCACGAAACCGGAAAGTGGTCGCTGCCAGGTGTCCACCAGGTCGCGGAATGCGTCCCGCTCGCCAAGCTGGCACCTGATCACGATCAGGGTCTCGGATCGTCGCTTCTCGTCGGCGTGCACCGGCTTCACTCTCGTCGCTTGCACACGAGGACGAGGTGGAGCGCGATCCGGTTCACGGCTCATGCTTCCATTGCTGCCAGTAGCCGGATCGCTCCCTGCTTCGACAGGGGTTCGTTGTAGTTGCCGCACTTTGGTGACTGGATGCAGGAGGGACAGCCGGACTCGCATGGACATGTCTCGATGGCTTCTCGGGTCGCGGTGACGTGTCGCGCGCCGGTGTCGAACGCGACCCGCGAGATACCCGCACCTCCCTGGTAGGCCTCATGGATGAAGATCGTCGCGGAGCCGGTCGCTGGGTGGAAGGGTGTGGAGAGACCGCCGAGATCCCACCGATCGCAGATGGCGAACAGTGGCAGCATCCCGATCGCCGCGTGCTCGGCGGCGTGCAGAGCCCCGAGCACCTCGGTCGAATCGAGCCGCGCAGCGCCGATCACCTCGTCGGGAATCGTGAACCAGACGGCATCCGTGGTGAGCCGGACTGGTGGTAGATCGAGCGGCTCGGTCGCCAGCACCTCGCCTGTTCCGATCTTCTTCCGTCGGTACGCGACCACTTGGCTCTCGACGAGCACCGTCCCGAGCATGTGGCGAGCACTTCCGAGGAGGCGCTCGTCGGTCACCTTCACCACATCGAGCAGCTTCTCCTCATGGGGTTCGGTGTACCAGTCGACGTTCGCTCGCCTCACACACACCTCGTGGCGGGCCTGGTCCAACGCATCGACGAGATAGCTGTCGCCCCGATGCAGGTACACGGCTCCCGGATGCGCCTGTGAGAACACCTGCGACATCTCGAGCGTCCCGAGCAGCTCTCCTCGGTCGAGCACCTGAAACCGAGGTCCACCTGTGCTGCGAATCTCGACGTCTGATGCCGGCTTGTGTCTCCGTGTCCAAAGAAGGCGACCTTTGTGGAGTCGGAGATCTCCTGAGTCGACGAGTCGTGTTGCTGCTTCTTCCATGCCGTCACCGAGGAACTCCCTGTCGGACAGCACGAGTGGCAATTCGTGTGCAGCGCACGCCACGTGCGCGTCCAGGATCGTCGGGTTGGATGGGTTGACGACGGCCGCCTCGGAGGGCCGGGTGAACAGCTCTCGGGGATGGGTCATGAAGTACTGGTCGAGTGCGTCTTCGCCGGCGACCAGTACCGCCAGCGAGTGCTTCTGGGACCGTCCGGCCCGGCCGGCCTGCTGCCAGAACGAAGCAATCGTGCCGGGGAAGGTGGTGATCACGGCGGCGTCGAGTCCTCCGACATCGATACCGAGTTCGAGCGCGTTGGTCGTGACGACTCCATCGAGCTCGCCGGAAAACAGCGCCGCCTCGATCCGACGTCGGTCGGCGGCGAGGTAGCCGCCTCGGTACGGAGCGATCATCGAGGGATCGTCGAGCCGGTCCGCAGACCATCGGTAGATCAGCTCGGTCGCCTTTCGGCTGCGGGCGAATGCGATCGTCCGGAAGCCGTGCCTGAGCAGGTCGACGAACACGTCGGTGGTTTCCGCCAGCGGCGAGCGTCGCCGGTCATCTTCACCCATCGGCGGGTTCAGGAGGACGACGGTCTTCTCTCCTGATGGCGAGTCGTCCCTCGATACGACCTCGACCGGGAGGCCGGAGAGTCGCTCGGCGAGTTCGCCTGGGTTGCCGATGGTCGCCGACGAGAACACGAAGATGGGCCGGCTGCGGTAGTGGGCGGCGATCCGGCGGAGCCGGCGCAGGACGTGTGAGACATGGCTGCCGAAGATGCCGCGCAGCACGTGCAGTTCGTCGATCACCACGAAACGGAGACGGAGGAAGAAGTCGGCCCACGCGCCGTGGTTGGGCAGGATCCCGAGGTGCAGCATGTCCGGGTTGGTCAGGATGACGTTGGCGTGTCGTCTCGCCCACGCTCGGTCGTCGGTGGAGGTGTCCCCGTCGTAGGTGGCGGCAACGAGGCCGGGGATCCGCAGATCCTGGAGCGCGCGGAGCTGATCTTGCGCGAGGGCCTTCGTGGGGAACAGGAGGAGGGCAGAAGTGCGGGGGTTCTCGAGGATCGCTTCCACGATCGGGGCCTGATAGCCGAGCGACTTGCCGGATGCCGTACCTGACACCATCACCGTATGAACGCCCCGTCGCACATTCTCGATCGCTCGAACCTGGTGGAGGTAGAGATCGTCGATACCGTCACCCGCGAGCCGCCCGGCGAGGACCCCGGGGAGGGGCGGGTTGAGCGTCCCGAACAGGGGTTGGCGGGGTGGGATCACCTGGACGTGCGACAGGTCCCCTTCGAGGCCACGGGCCCACTCGTCGAGGATCGCGTCGAACGTCAAGGTTGGTCGAGGATTCCATCGGCGACGTCGGCGAACGTCGCCGAGGCAGCGTCGGTGAGACGGACGACAGAGGCACCGTTCACCGTGTCGTACCCACCGTCGACCACCACATTCGGAGTGTGCAGGAGGTCCAGCTCGTATGCGCTCGCGGCCATCGTCAGCAGCTCAGCGGCATCCAGGTCTGTCGATGCGTTCGCAGTGAGTGTCTCGAGCAGGTCGGGGAGCCGGTCGTAGCCGAGAACTCTCACCGCTGCCAGCGCGGCCAGCATGACCAGACCCTGATCTCTGCTTCTGGTAAAATCTGCGCCACTCAGATGTCGGTCTCGGGAGAATGCCAATGCCCCCGAGCCGTCGACGTGTTGTTCTCCCGGTTGGAAGTACGCCTGGGAGGCCGAGTCCGCCATCTTGATCGGAACGTCGAGTAGGAACCCACCCAGCGAGTCGACCATCGACGTGAACCCTTGGAAGCCCGTCAGTACATACCCTTCGATCGGCAGCGACGTCACCGACCTTGCCGTGTCGAGCAGCTCGTCGACACCCTTCCTGGACAAGATGTGGGTGAACTTGTCGGACACTCCACTCGGCGAGGTCACATAGGAGTCTCTCGGGATACCTACGATCGCGCCCTGCCCGGTGGAGGGGTTCATCGCTACGATGTGGAGACTGTCACCCCGCGACCTGAGCGGATCCTCTCCGGGCCGTGCATCGGACCCGACCACAAACAGCAACTTGGGCTCGGGGCCATAGAACGCTGGAAGCCCGAAACGTGCCGGCTTCATACCGATGATCCTCCATGTCGGATCGGCCGCCGCGAGCACGACGTCGTCCCCGGCGGTGACGACCGCGATGTCCGTGTCGAGGACCGTTCCGATGGTGGCCACTCCCGCTACTTCGATCGCACCGCTGCCCGGTTGAAGGTCGTCGAGTGCACGAGCGAGCCCATCAGGAAGGTCCGTCTCGGCCAGCGTTCCGGTGTGCGCCGCGAGGTAGACCTGCTGAAGGAGTCCGATGAGCTCGGTGGGGGCTCCCTCGATTGAGATGTCGACAGACGGGTCGGCGGTGGTGGTCACCGTGGTCGTGGTGGCCATCGCCCCTGTGGTTGTCGGGGAGGTCGTGGGGACCGCTTCGGGACGAGTGCAGCCGGCCACAGTGAGTGTGAGGGCAAGCACGCAGAGGGTCCGTCGGGACATAGGGCGATGATCATACCTGGCGCCTTGGAGAGCACGACGCGCCGTTCGTATACTGCCCGGATATCCGGGTGTTAGGGGAGAGACTCGATGTCGGAAACATCGTTCGTTTATGTGGCTGTGATTGTCGCGCTTCTCGCGCTGGGTTTGGCCGTGTTCTTTGCTCGGCAGGTTCTGGCGGCCCCGCGTGGCAACTCACGGATGATCGAGATATCCGACGCCATCCGGGAGGGGGCGATGGCGTTCCTGCGACGCGAGTACACATGGGTAGCCGTTTTCGTCGTAGCCATGGCCGGCTTGATAGCCGGCCTTCTGGATTGGGGACGGCCATGGGGCGCTCTGGCGTATGTGTTCGGTGCGTTGCTGTCCGCGTCTGCAGGGTTGGTCGGGATGCGGATCGCCACTGCCGCGAACAGCCGGACGACCGAGGCCGCTCGAACTGGAGGGATCGCCGCAGCGCTGCCGCTGGCATTCCGGGGCGGTGCCGTCATGGGCTTCACTGTCGCGGGACTCGGACTGGCTGGTATCGGGCTGGGCTATCTGGTCTTTCGGGTGTGGATGCACTCCGACCAGTGGGCCGACATCGTCACCGCGATCGGGCTCGGTGCCTCGTCGATCGCCCTGTTCGCAAGGGTGGGTGGCGGCATCTTCACGAAAGCGGCTGATGTCGGAGCGGATCTCGTCGGCAAGGTCGAAGCCGGCATTCCCGAGGATGATCCTCGGAACCCCGCCGTCATCGCCGACAACGTCGGTGACAACGTCGGTGACACGGCAGGGATGGGCGCCGACCTGTTCGAGAGCTACGTCGGGGCATTGATCGCTCCCATTGCGTACTCCGCGATCGTGTTCTCGTCTGCCGGGTTCAAAGACAGGACGATCGTCTTCCCGCTTGCCGTCGCTGCAGTGGGGATGCTCGCATCGATCATCGGCTCGTTCGCCGTGCGGACAAGGACTGAGGACCATCTGGCGGCCGGTTTGCACCGTGGCACCTACCTGTCGGCGGTCTTGACGGCGCTTGGAACGCTTGGCCTCTCCCACTGGGTGTTCAGCGGGGCCGAAGGTGTCCTGCATCCACTTGGCATCTTCGGCGCCGTAATCGTCGGACTCGTAGTTGGCCTGCTCATCGGGCGGATCTCGGAGTGGTTCACATCGGACCACTACAAGGTGGTCAAGGAGATCGCTCGTCAGGCCCAGACTGGTCCTGCGACGGTCATCCTGAGTGGCATTGCCGAGGGGATGCGCTCGTCGGCGTACAGCGTGGTCGTCGTCGCCGCAGGTATCGGTGCTGCCTACTGGTCGGGGAATTGGGCCCTCGGAGCGGGCGGCGGGATCTATGGGATCGCCATCGCAGCGATCGGTGTCCTCGCGACGCTCGGAATCACCGTGTCTGTGGACGCTTACGGACCGATTGCAGACAACGCCGGTGGCATCGCAGAGATGGCAGGACTGCCGAAAGAAGTCCGGCAGAGCACCGACGCGCTCGACTCGCTTGGCAACACGACCGCTGCGATCGCGAAGGGCTTCGCCATCGGATCGGCCGCTGTGACCGCCCTCGCACTGTTTTCGGCGTTCGTCCAAGCAGTGAAACTCACCGAGATCAACATCATGGATCCGGGAACGACGATCGGGTTGTTCCTCGGAGGCGCGTTCCCATTCCTCTTCGCAGCCCTCACCCTGAACGCGGTTGGCCGGTCGGCGTTTCGGATGATCGAAGAGGTCCGACGCCAATTCAGGGAGATTCCCGGTCTGCGGGAAGGCAGGGAAGGCGTGAGAGCCGACTACGCCACGTGCGTCGACATCGCCACGAAGGGGGCATTGCGCGAGATGGTGATCCCCGGTGCACTGGCCGTGATCCTGCCGCTGGTGATCGGGTTCGTGGACCCGGAGGCGTTGGGAGGGTTCCTCGCTGGTGCGCTCGTTGTCGGGTTCCTCCTCGCCATCTACATGGCAAACGCAGGTGGCGCGTGGGACAACGCGAAGAAACTCATCGAAGCGGGAGCGTTCGGCGGCAAGGGTTCCGATGCGCACTATGCGGCGGTGATCGGTGACACTGTGGGAGATCCGTTCAAGGACACGACTGGCCCTTCAATGAACATCATGATCAAGGTCATGACCATCGTCAGCCTCATCTTCGCGTCGGCGTTCATCCACTAGAGCAGAGTCGTATTCGGCCCTGGGCCGAATACGACTCTGCGTTGTACGTTGTGGGTTCTGGGTAGGACACTCGCCCCTGCTTTCGAAAGGCGCCGCTGCCCCGTTCCTGCTCAAGACTCACTACCCATGACTCGTGACTGCGAGCGCAGCGAGCTGGCCTAACCTTGCTGCCGATGGAAATCGTCTTCCTCAGGCATGGCGAGTCAACCGGCAACGCGTCCGGCTTGGCGCAAGGCAAGGGATCTACTCCGCTCTCGGGCCGGGGTCGGGCCCAAGCCGGCGCGGTTGGGCGGCGACTGCGGGAGGCGAAGCCGTTCGACCTCTTTGTCAGTTCGGACATGGAGCGCGCACTCGAGACGGCCCGGGCAGTGGAAGTGCCATTTGAGACCGACTCGGTGTGGAGGGAGATGGATCTCGGCGAGTGGGAGGGACTGCCGTTCGTCGAGGTAGCGCAGCGTTTCCCCGATGACCTCGCGGCGCTCCAACGCGGCGACCCGGTCCGCATCGGTCGCACCGGCGAGTCGATCCCCGACTTCACGGCACGTGTTGCCGAGGCCATCGATGGGTTGATGGAGCGGATGGACGGTTCAGGCAGGGTCCTGGTATCGGCGCACGGAGGTGTCATCGAGCGGGCGGTAGCGATTGCTCTTGGCATCCGCGGCTCGGTGGCGTTCGCAGGGCGCGTGACCAACACATCGCTGACCACCATCTCGGCGCGAGGGGATGCACGGCGGGTCAGTCGGTACAACGACGCGACCCACCTTGGTCCGATGTCAGGGTGGGCGACAGAACGTCTGGCCGAGGGACGCGCCGTCGTCGCGCTCATTCGCCACGGGCGGACCGAAGCGAACGATGCGGGAGTGTGGCAGGGACACTCCGATGGGGGCCTCGACGAAGAGGGTCGCCGACAGGCGGAGAACTTGGCCCGCTGGTACGGAGGATTCGATGTTCTGTACGCGTCGCCGCTGGGCAGGGCCATCCAGACTGCCGAACCGCTCGGTGCGGCGAGCATCGTGCATGATCTGAAGGAACTCGGAATGGGCGAGTGGGAGGGGCGCACCCGTGCCGAGATCATGGCGGGTTGGCCGGAGCTGTGGGAGACGATCTATGAGCGTGACGAGGACGTGCCCCGAGGTGGCAACGGGGAGACCTGGTCGGGCATGGTCGCCCGCGTCGCGAGGGCCGTCGAGGGAATGGCCGAAGAGCACCCAGGGCAGTTGATCGGCGTCGTGTCGCACGGGGCGGCGATTCGTGGTCTGTGCTCGAGCGTCGTCGGCCTGGATCACGGGGCTCGGCGGGGACTGGCACCTCCGGACAACGCGTCGGTCAGCCACATCGTATTCGACGAACACGGCCCGGTCCTCGCCGACTACAACATCGGCCCTCTCTAGTACTGCGAACCCAGGGCTCGCAGCAACCGGGTCTCGTTCAGCCCTCCGCTGCGATTCGGTCCCGCCGGAGTTGGAGGAGCTCGGCGGCTCGCTCGATCGTGATCGTGGCAGGGTCGTCGCCCTTGCGGAGCGAGGCGTTCACTTGGCCGTCGGTCACGTAGGGCCCGAACTTGCCGTCTTTCACTTGGACAGGTTTGCCCGACACAGGATCGGTGCCGATCTCCCTCCCCGGTGCAGCCTGGCGGCCCCGCCGCTGCTTCGGCCGGGCGAACAGCGCGAGTGCCTCTTCGAGGGTGACCGTCAGCAGTGAGTCCTCGGTCTCGAGGCTGCGTGTGTCCTTGTCCTTCGACAGGTACGGCCCGTACCGTCCGTTGCGTGCCACGATCTCGGTTCCGTCCGCCGGATCGACACCCACCACTCTCGGCAGTTCTAGCAGTGCGAGCGCCTCGTCCAGCGTCACATCGTCCGGGTCCATCGTCTTGAACAGCGAACTGCGTTTTGGCTGGGTCGTTCCTTCGGTCTCGCCGAGTTGGACATACGGTCCGAATCGACCGAACCTGAGAAGTACGTGCATTCCGGTATCGGGTTCGACGCCGAGCACCCGGTCGTCCGAAGGGGCTGCGAGCAGTTCGAGCGCCTTTTCGATGGTTAGTTCGTCCGGAGGAAGGTCCTCGGGAATCGGGGCCTTCTCATTGCCTTGTTCGAGGTATGGGCCGTATCTGCCGACCCTCGCGACGACCGGCGTCCCCTCATGGTCGTTACCGATCGGAATAGATCCGATCTCCCTCGGGTCGATCTCCTCGAGCAGGCCGGTCACCATGTCTTTGAGGCCCGGCGCACCGTTGCCGAAGTAGAACGTCGAGAGCCACGGGACGGCCTGCTTCTCGCCGGCGGCGATGAGGTCGAGATCATCCTCCATCCGAGCGGTGAACGTGTAGTCGATCAAGTTCGAGAAGTGCCGTTTCAGCAGGGTGACCACGGCGAACGCAGTGAACGTCGGGATCAACGCGTTGGATCGCTTCCACACGTAGCCGCGGTCCTGAATCGTTTGGAGGATCGATGCGTACGTCGAAGGTCTCCCGACGCCGAGTTCTTCGAGACGGCGGATGAGGGATGCCTCCGTGAACCTGGCCGGAGGTTTCGTCTCGTGGCCCTTTGGTTCCATGTCGACGATCTCGAGCCGATCACCCGCCGAAAGCGAGGGCAGGCGGAGCTCCTCGTCGTCGCGCATCCCTTCGCTGTCACTGCCTGCGACGTACACCCGCAGAAACCCGGGGAAGCTGATCACCCTTCCGGTCTGGGAGAAGCCGGCGCGACGCCCATCCGTCGCGGTCGCGTGGATGACGACCTGGACGGAGTCACCGGTGGCGTCGGTCATCTGAGAGGCGACGGTGCGCTTCCAGATCAGGTCGTACAGCTTCGACTCGTCTGCCTCCACACGCCGTGTGACTTCGGCCGGAGACAGGAACGTGTCGCCGGCGGGACGGATGGCCTCGTGGGCCTCCTGGGCGTTCTTCACCTTGTTCTGATAGACACGTGGCCGAGACGGCAGGTACGCGTCGCCGAATTCCGCTGCGATGAGCGCCCTCGCCGCGGCGACCGCCGACTCCGAGAGGGACGTGCTGTCGGTACGCATGTAGGTGATGTAGCCGTTCTCGTAGAGCCGCTGTGCCGCTCGCATCGTCCTCGATGCCGAGAATCTCAGTTTCCGTCCCGCCTCCTGCTGCAGCGTCGAGGTTCGGAACGGAGCGTACGGCGAGCGACGGTAGGGCTTGGATTCGACCGAGGTGACCTCTGCGTCGACGCCGTCGAGGGCGCCGGCGAGCTCGGTCGCGCTCGCCTCATCGAGGACGACGGCGTCATCCTTCGTGAGGTTGCCCTGCGGGTCGTAGTCCTTCCCCTGGGCAACCGTCTTGCCGTCGACGGTTGTGAGCGGCGCGGTGAAGGACGGCTCCTCTTCGGGACGGAACGTGCCGAGCAGATCCCAGTAGGAGGCGGACCGGAACGCCATCCGCTCGCGTTCGCGCTCGACGATGATGCGAACGGCGACACTCTGGACCCTTCCTGCGGACAGCCTGGGCTGAATCTTGCGCCATAGGACGGGGCTGACTTCGTAGCCGACGAGACGATCGAGGATTCTTCGGGCTTCTTGGGCATCGACGAGGCGGCGATCGAGATCCCGAGGACTGTCGAGTGCGTCATTGATGGCTCGTTTGGTGATCTCGTGAAACACCATTCGTTTGACCGGCACCGTCGGTTTGAGAACCTCGAGAAGGTGCCACGCGATCGATTCTCCTTCGCGGTCCTCGTCGGTCGCCAGGTACACGGCGTCCGCTTTCTGGAGCGCATCCTTCAGTTTGCGGACCTGGTTCTTCTTCGACGAAGGAACGATGTAGAGCGGTTCGAAGTCGTGCTCGACGTCGACCCCCAGTCGGGCCCACGACTGCTGTCGGTAGCGCGTCGGGACCTCTTCCGCGTTCGACGGAAGATCTCTGATGTGTCCAATCGAAGACTCGACGGTGTAGGCGGATCCGAGGAATCCGGCGATTGTGCGGGCTTTCGCCGGAGACTCGACGATGATCAGTTGTTTCGACACGGCCGTCATGAATATCAGACTTGCATGGGTGAAGTCAAGGCGAATCCACTCGGGCGGTGGTGGTCGTGCCGAGTATCGTGACGGGAATGGAAGCGAGGGGGAACCCAACTCCGGGTGTGTTCAGCCTCATCCGCCACGGCCCGTTCTCCCGCCTGTGGTGGGCAGGTCTCGCGTCGAGTTTCGGCGATTGGGTAGCGCTGTTCGCAACGATCGCGCTCGCTGATTCGATCGGAGGCGTCACCGGGATTCTCGTTCCGTTGACGGCCAGGATGCTGCCGGGGCTGTTCGGCGCGGCGGCCGGAGTTCTCGCGGACCGGTTCAACCGTAAGGTGACAATGGTGGTCTGCGACGTTGGCCGCGCAGTGCTCGCCGTGTCGCTGGTGTTCGTTCGTTCGCTCCCTCAGCTGTTCCTGGTCTCGTTCGTGATGGAAGTATTCACGTTGTTCTGGGGTCCGTCTCGCGAAGCGAGCGTTCCGAATCTCGTCCCGAAGGCTGTCCTGGTACGGGCCAACAGCCTCAGCCTCATGGCTGTCTACGGGACCCTTCCGTTGGGATCGGCCGCGTTCTCCATCCTCGCCGGGATCACGGAGTGGACCCATGCGCTTGGCGTGTTCGGTTCCAACACGGGACTTGCGTTCATCGTCGATGCCGTGACCTTCATGGTGTCCGCCTCACTGATCTGGGCGATCGCGATCCCACTCCCTGAGGTGAGCAAGGAACGTCAAGGGGATGGCGGTCTCGACTGGAGGCTGCCGTTCAGGGACATCATGGAGGGGATCCGGTTCATTCTCCGGGAACGCACCGTGAGGTCGGTGATCGGCGGAATCGCCACCGCACTGTTCGGCGCCGGGATCTTCTTCGCGCTGGGTCAGCCGTTCTCGAGCGATGTCCTCGGTGCGGGAAGCTCGGGGTTCGGGTTCCTGGTGACCGCACTCGGCTCCGGAGTGGTCTTGGGGATGCTCGGTTTGTCCATCACCGCCGGCTCCGACTTCCGCAGGGAGGTTGTGTTCGGTGCGAGTCTCCTCGCGACGGGACTGACGATCACCTCAACGGCGATGTCACGCACCGTGGCCGGAGCTGCGTTCTGGGCGCTGCTCGCCGGGCTCGGTGCGGGGTCGTCGTACGTGATGGGGTTCACGCACCTGCACGAGTCGGTCTCCGACGAGCTGCGCGGGAGGACGTTTGCCGCGCTCTACACACTGGCGCGTACGGCGCTGTTGATCTCGATCTCCGCGGCGGCGGTGCTCGCCGCCGCGCTGGACGGTGTCCTTCCTGGCATGTTCCGGTCCGGCATCCGCAGTGCGCTCGTGTTCGGCGGAGCGGTGGTCGCCTTTGCCGGAGCGATTACCTTGTGGAACATGCGCACCAGGTTTGGCAACTTGGCGCTCACCGACAAGGCGCTCCGCTCGCTCGACGACGCATCAGGTACGGTCTCCTCCATTCGGCGGCGGCGGAAGGAAGAAGAGGAGTGAGCGCGGGGCGTTACGTAGCGTTCGAAGGTGTAGAGGGCGCGGGCAAGAGCACGACCGTGGCCATGGTCGCCTCGCGTCTCATCGAGTCGGGTGAGAAGGTCGTCGTGGTCAGGGAGCCTGGCGGTACCCCGATCGGTGAGGGAATCCGAGACGTTCTCTTGCACGGCCGTGACATGGCCGACTGGACCGAGGCGCTCCTGTTCGCCGCTCAGCGGGCCCAGCTCGCAGACGAGGTAATCGCTCCGGCCCTCGCTGCAGGGTCGTGGGTGTTGGGAGACCGATCGGTGTACTCGTCGCTCGCCTATCAAGGGGGTGCGAGGGGTTTGGGAATCGAGCGGGTCAGGGAGGTCAACCGGGCAGGGCTCGGTGACGTGTGGCCGGACATGGTCGTCCTGCTGCGGCTCGAACCCGGCGAGGGGTTGCTGCGTGAGAGAGGCACCGACCGGATCGGCGGACAGGGACTCGAGTTCCAGCAGAGGGTCGCCGATGCGTACGAGCGGCTCGTCGTCGCCGAACCGATCAGGTTCCTGTCCATCGACGCAACCCGACCAGCCGACGCGGTGGTCGACGAGGTCTTCACCGCCCTGGGGGAGTGGTGGCTCTTCTAGACGGCATCGTCGGGCATGGCCCGGTGGGTTCGCTACTGGAACGGGAGGTGATACGACCTGCCCAGGCCTACCTGTTCGTCGGACCGTCGAATGTCGGCAAGGCGACCGTGGCGCGACGTTTTGCAGCGATGCTCATCTGCCCGGAGCGGGGCAGGCACGAGGGCGTGTGCGGGTCGTGTCGGCGCGTCCTCGGTGGCAACCACCCCGACGTGACGATCGTGCGACCCGAGGGGGCTGCCAGCCTGTCGGTGGAGCAGGCCAGGGAGGTGATCGCGAGGGCACCCCTTGCGCCGGTGGAAGCCGATCGGAAGGTGGTCGTGATCGACGATGCAGGCGCGATGACCGAACAGGCGGCGAACGCGATGCTCAAGACGTTGGAGGAGCCGTCGGCATCGATGGTGTTCGTCCTCGTTGCAGAGTCTGAATTCGATTTGCCGGCCACGGTGGCGAGTCGGTGCCGTACCGTGCAGTTCGGTCGTCTGAGGGAGGAGGATCTCGTCGAGGCATTGATGGCCCGCGGCGTCGACGAGGCACAGGCTCGCGAGGCCGGATCGATTGCCGGTGGACGGCCGGGGCTGGCCCTCGATCTGGCCCAGCGGCCCGAGGTCTCACAGTTCCGAGCCGTGTGGCTCGGCGTGCCACTGCAAGTGTCGCCTCACCCCGGCGAGATGTTCCGGCTCGCCGACCAAGTGATGGAGCCGTCGGAGCCGCTACTAGACGCCATCCGAAACCGCGAGGAGGGCGAGCAACTCGACGGGAGCGCGTCCAAGGAGCGGCGTGAACGGATCGTCCGCCAGGCGTCTCGATCGCTCCTGATCGCCGGGTTGGAGATCCTCGCGTCCTGGTACACCGATGCGGCATCGGCTCAGTTTGCGGGTCCCGTCCGTAACCGGGATGTGCCCTCAGCGACGCTGGCCATGGTCCGACCGTCCGATGCCGTCGCCAACGCCGAGCGTGTGCTCGCTGCCGTTCCCGACGTCCGGGCAAACCTCCGACCTCAGCTCATCCTGACGGCGTTGTTTACGGAACTCGCCCCGGTCGTGTAGAGGCTGAGGGATCTGCGAATCCAGGGCTCAGGAGATCGGAAACCGATCTCCTGAGCCCTGGGTTGGGAAGGTGGGAGCCGGAGCGGGGAATCGAACCCCGGACCTGCTCATTACGAGTGAGCTGCTCTACCGCTGAGCTACTCCGGCGCAGGCGTGCATCATAGCCGTCGGCTCGAGGGCCGGAACCGGGATGAGGCCGGGTAACCTCAGGGGCATGGCGGACCAGAAGGACTTCGAGCGCGACGCGATGCCGTTCGCCCACCAGCTGTTCTCTACCGCGCTGCGCATGACCCGCAACCGCGCCGAGGCGGAGGATCTCGTCCAGGAGACTTACCTCAAGGCGTACCGTGCCTACGACAGTTTCAGTGAGGGGACAAACCTCAAGGCCTGGCTGTACCGGATTCTCACAAACAGCTACATCAACAGGTACCGGCGCCAGATGCGCCGACCGGTGGAGACCGATCTCGGTGACGTCGAGGACCTCTACCTGTACCGGCGGATCGGCGACACGTCGCAGGTCGCGCTGAGTGCCGAAGACGAGGTGCTCGACATGTTTGTCGACGAGCACGTCAAAGCCGCCCTCGAGTCGCTCCCTGAGCAGTTCCGTTTCCCTGTGCTGCTCGCCGACGTCGAAGGGTTCTCCTACAAAGAGATCGCCGAGATCATGGATGTGCCGATCGGCACGGTCATGTCGCGGCTGCACCGGGGAAGAAAGGCGCTCCAGAAGGCGTTGTGGGAGTATGCAGAGGAGCACGGCCTCAGAGGTGCCGACCATGAGTAGACGTCGATGTGAGGATGCGGTCACGAACCTCTATCTGTACCTCGACGACGAGATGACCTGGCCTCATCGATCGGTCATCTCGTGGCACCTCCGCCGGTGCGAGGGCTGCATGAGCCGGTTCCGTTTTGAGGAGTACCTTCGGGTCTTCATTAGGGAGCGCGTTCAGGAAGAGCCCCGACAGGAGGTGCTCGAGCGGCTTCGGGCATTCCTCGAAGAGCACGAACCGGGCTTTGGGCAGTAGGGCGTGGGCTCCGGTTCGATTCCGTGGCATCTGTCCAGCCGTGTCGCCGGTAGGGTCGCCGGCACCTATCCACTCGAAGACTCCTACCACGAGCGGATCCTGGAGTTCGAGGCACCCGAATTCGTCGCAAGAGCCGAGCCGCTCGTGTCGGAAGCGACCGGCCTTGCCTCCACGGGAGCACCCGAGGTGCGAGTCGTGTCGAGGGGGGAGTGGGCAGCCCGCAACATCGAGTTCTTCGAACACCTCATGGGCCCCGTCGAGGACCGGCTCGTCGAACGGTTCGCCAGGCTCGGCGCCGTGGGGCAGGGGGCGTCGTATCTCGCAGGACGTCTGGTGGCCACCGAGACGGGGGCCCTGCTGGGCGTGATGGCTCGAAGGGTGCTCGGTCAGTATGAGCTTGCGCTGCCCACGAAACTGAACGGTGACACCATCTACCTCGTCGGCCCCAACATCCTCTCCCTGGAGCGCGCCCACCAGTTCAGACCGTCCGAGTTCCGGTTCTGGCTAGCGCTTCACGAGTGCACCCATCGACTCCAGTTCTTGGGCGTGCCGTGGATGCGTGACTACTTCCTCGACCTCGTTCAGCGGCTTGTCGCCTCGGCGAAGCCCGAATCGGGTCGTTTGACGCGAGTTGCCGGTGAGCTTCGAAACGCAGCTTCTGCGGGAGAGCCGCTGATCGGGGAGTCCGGGCTGTTCGGCCTCTTCGCGAACGATGAGCAGCGTGTTCTCGTCGACAAGGTCCAGGCGCTCATGTCTTTGTTGGAGGGGCATGGACACGTCGTCATGGACCGTATCGGTGAGGATCTGCTCGTGTCGCAGGGGCGCATGTCGAGCATCCTCAAGGGACGCAGGACGGACCCGCGCATGGCCGCGTTCTTCCGTCTGACCGGCATGGAGATGAAGTTCAAGCAGTACGAGCTGGGAGAGCGGTTCATCTTGGAGGTGGAACGCGAAGCAGGTTGGGACGCGATCGCTGTCGCATGGCGCGGCCCCGACTGGCTCCCGACGAGACGAGAGATCGAACAACCGTCGGCATGGCTACAACGGGTCGCCTGAAGTCCCTGTCGGACGAGGTGCTGGCCCTCGCTCGGCTCCCCGGGGGCCCATGCGTCGTCGCACTCTCCGGCGGACCCGACAGCGCTGTGTGCGCCTGGATAGTGTTGAAGGCAGGCGTTCCCGTGCGGGCAATCCACGTGGACCATGGGCTACTCGGTTCTCCTGTCCTTCGCGCTGCGGCGGCGGGGATCGCCGCGACCCTCGGAATCGACCTGGACACGGTCGAGGTGACGGTGGGGCCGGGCCCGTCACCGGAAGACGCCGCACGGAGGGCCCGGTACCGGGCGCTCGAGGATGCCCTCGAACCAGGTGAAACGCTCCTCACGGGGCACACGAGAACCGACCAGGCCGAGACGGTACTCGGCAATCTTCTGCGCGGCGCGGGGGTAGACGGGTTGAGCGGAATCCCGGCCCGCCGCGGCTCGATCGAGCGCCCGCTGCTGGATGTGTCGAGATCCCAGACGCGTGAGTTGGCGACCCTCCTTGCTCTCCCGTGGATGGAAGACCCCGCCAACCTCGACGAAGGGCCCCGCAGAAACTTCCTGCGGCGGAATGTGATTCCAGAGCTGGAGCAGCGCCTGAACCCATCACTCGAACAGACGCTCGCACGGACCGCCCACATCCTCTCCGAAGAGCGGACCGTGCTCGATCGTTACGCCGATGCCGTTCCATTGACGGTGGGGGACGGGATCGCGCGACTCCCCGCAACGCTGTTGGCCGTCATCCCGGCGGCCACCGCTGCGAGGGTGGTTCGGCGCGCGCTTCGCGCCGTCGCCGGGCCGTACGCGGGCGACGCCCGAGACGTGCAGGCCATCCTCCATGTCGCAGCCGGCGCCGCATACCAGGTGACACTCACCGGTGGGCTGACAGCCCGCCGCGATCGAGCGCTCGTCGTAATCGGCGCCGTCGGTGAACGCCCGATTCCGGAACCCTTCGAATGGAACGTTCCTGGCACCGCTCGATGTGGCGGTTGGACGTTCGACGCGACGCTCGCCACCTCCATACCGATCGTCTTCCCGCCGAATCGGTACGTGGAGGTATTCGATGCGGATGGGATCCCACCCACGCTGGTGGTGCGGGCTTCCTCCATTGGAGATAGCGTCGCCTTTCGAGGAGGGCACAAGTCTGTTCCTCGGGTGCTGGCCGAAGCCGGCGTCCCAGCCTGGCAGCGGGATCGCTGGCCGGTCGTGGTGGCGGAGGAACATGTGGTGTGGGTGCCGGGGGTGCGAAGGGCAGACGTCGGCTGGATTGATGCGTCGACGACACGCTACCTTTGGGTCAGCGCGACACGGGAGGATGTGTGAAGGTCGGCAAGACCCTGATAAGCGCCGAGGAAATCGAAGCCGCTCTCAGCCAAATGGGTGAGGTGATCTCTGCCGAATACGCCGGCAAAGACCTGCTGATGATCGCTGTGCTGAAGGGCGCGTTCATCACGATGGCCGATCTGGCGCGTCACATCACGATTCCCGTCGAGTTCGACTTCATGGCGGTGTCCTCGTACGGTGCGGCCACCAAGACGTCGGGTGTCGTGCGGATCCTGAAAGACCTAGACCAGGAGATCGCCGGACGCCACGTCCTGGTTGTCGAGGACATCATCGACTCGGGGCTCACCCTCAACTACCTGTTGAAGAGTCTGCGTGTTCGGCACCCGGAGTCGCTGGAGATCGCCGCGTTGCTCGTCAAGAAGGACATTCAGCGAATCCCGATCGAGGTGAAGTACACGGGGTTCGAGATCGGTCCGGAGTTCGTGATCGGCTACGGCCTCGACTATGCCGGCAAGTATCGCAACCTGCCGCATGTCGCCATCATGATCGACGACGACACGGAGGTCGATGACACCACGATCGAGTAGGGCGGAAATCGGAATACCATGAAAGCCCGTGTTGCTCTGGTGACACGTAGTGATACCGTTTTCCAGAGGGGCCTAGGAGACTCTTGAACCGGACGTTCCGCTCGATACTCATGTACGGGATCATCGCCATGATTCTGCTCGTCGTCCTGCAGCAGTACCTTGGCGCTGCGCCGCAGATGGAGCAGATCACCTACAGCCAGTTCTGGGACGACATCGCCGCTGGCAAGATCGCGACTGCGACGGTCAAGCAGAAGTCGCTCGTGGTGACGGGCACGTTCAATAGTGCGGTGGATGGCAAGACCGAGTACTCGGTCGACTACCTCCAACAAGACGAGGACGAACTGTCGGCCGCGTTGCGCAACGCCGGCGTCAGCGTACAGGTGGATCCCGAACCTGCGTCGTTCTGGGACATCCTGATCACGTTCCTTCCGTGGCTCTTCCTCATCGGGTTCATGGTGTTCATCTTCATGCAGATGCAGGGCTCCGGGAACAAGGTGATGCAGTTCGGCAAGTCCCGCGCCAAACAGGTGTCGAGAGACATGCCGAAGATCACGTTCGCCGACGTCGCCGGAGTCGACGAGGCCGTCGAGGAACTCACCGAGTTGAAAGAGTTCCTGCAATCACCGGACAAGTTTCGGGCCTTGGGCGCCAAGATCCCGAAGGGAGTGCTGCTGTTCGGTCCTCCCGGAACCGGGAAGACGCTCCTCGCTCGCGCCGTGGCAGGTGAGGCCGGTGTGCCGTTCTTCACGATCTCAGGATCGGACTTCGTCGAGATGTTCGTCGGCGTCGGCGCGTCCCGGGTCCGCGACCTCTTCGAGCAGGCCAAAGCGCAGGCACCCGCCATCGTGTTCATCGACGAGATCGACGCCGTCGGCCGCCACCGTGGTGCAGGTCTCGGAGGCGGGCACGATGAACGCGAGCAAACCCTCAATCAGCTCCTCGTCGAGCTCGACGGGTTTGATGTCAACACGGGCGTGATTGTGATCGCAGGCACCAACCGTCCCGACATTCTCGACCCGGCGCTCCTCCGTCCGGGTCGCTTCGACCGCCAGATCGTCGTCGACCGCCCCGACCTGCCCGGACGTCGAGCGATCCTCGCCGTGCACGCACGCGGCAAACCGCTCGCAGATGACATCGACCTGGAGGTCCTGGCACGACAGACACCGGGGTTCACCGGCGCCGATCTCGCCAACCTGCTCAACGAGGGCGCACTCCTCACGGCGCGGCGCGGCAAGGACATCATCGGGATGGAGGAACTCGAGGAGTCGATCGAGAGGGTCATCGCCGGACCGGAACGCAAGAGCAGGCTCATCTCGGAAGAGGAGAAGCGGGTCATCGCCTACCACGAGACCGGCCACGCGCTCGTCGGGTGGGCGCTGCCGATGGCCGACCCGATCCACAAGGTGACGATCATCCCACGTGGTCGCTCGCTGGGGCACACCCAGTCGCTTCCGGAAGAGGACAAGTACATCATGCGGCGCTCCGAGCTGGTGGATCAGCTCGCCATGTATCTCGGTGGTCGGACCGCAGAGGAGATCGTCTTCGACGACCCGAGCACAGGTGCCGGTGACGATATCGACAAGGCGACGGATGTCGCCCGCAAGATGGTCATGGAGTACGGCATGAGCGACCGGCTGGGACCGATGAAGTACGGCCACGCAAACGGCGAGGTGTTCCTCGGTCGGGACTACGGCCGGCAGCAGGACTACTCGGACGAAGTCGCAGCGTTCATCGACTCCGAGGTCCGCAAGCTCATCTCGCAGGCGCACAGGGAGGCCCGCGAGATCCTCGAGACGCACCGGAACGCACTCGACCGGATGGCCGAGGTGCTCATGGAGAAGGAAACGATCGACGCCGAAGAGGTCGCGGAGATCTTCAAGGATGTTCCCAAGTGGCAGCACGCCGAGGGGGACGGGGTGCGGATCCAGATCCCCGGTGGACTCGCCCCGGCAGCGGGTGTCGTCGCTGCGGACCAGCCGTAGATGAGCGGCGAACCCGATCTCGAAGCCATCGAGAGTGCCGTTCGCACGATTCTCGAAGCCATCGGCGAGGATCCGACGCGTGAAGGTCTCGTGGATACCCCCGCCCGCGTCGCCCGGCTCTATGCCGAGGTATTCGACGGCCTGAGGCAGGACCCTCGCGAGATCCTCGAGCGGGTGTTCGTTCAAGAAGAGCACCGTGAGCTCGTGATGGTCAAGGACATTCCGTTCTACTCGATGTGCGAGCACCACCTCGTCCCGTTCCATGGCAGAGCGCACGTCGCCTACCTGCCGAAAGGGACGCTGACCGGCCTGTCGAAGCTGGCACGGCTCGTCGACGTGTACGCCCGACGTCCCCAGTTGCAGGAGCGGCTCACCACGCAGGTCGCCGACATGCTCATGGAGGTCGTCGATCCGTACGGTGTGCTCGTGGTGATCGAGGCAGAGCATCTCTGTATGAGCATGCGCGGCGTCCGCAAGCCAGGATCGGTCACGGTGACGTCCGCCGTACGGGGAACCTTCGCGAGGAACCCTGCGACCCGCTCGGAGGCGTTCTCGCTGTTGCTCTCGAGCCGATGAGCTGGCAGATCAGAGGTCGGGCCCCCATCGATGGTCCGCTGCTCGTGGGGATCGTCAACGTGACACCTGACTCCTTCTCGGACGGAGGACGGTTCTTCTCACCCGAGCAGGCGATCGAACACGGTCGCAGACTCATCGGCGACGGAGCCGACATCGTCGATGTTGGCGGAGAGTCCACGCGGCCGGGCGCCGAAGCCGTCTCCGAGGAGGAGGAATCGCGGAGGGTGCTTCCGGTAATCGAGGCCCTCGCCTCAGGCGGGGCTGTCGTGTCCGTCGACACATCGAAACCAACGGTGGCATGGGCCGCAATCGAGGCGGGCGCGGTCATCGTCAACGATGTGTCCGCGTCGCCGGAGATGGTGGAGATCGCAGCGCGGACCGGTGCCGGACTGGTGATGATGCATATGCAGGGGACACCGAGGACCATGCAGGTCGAGCCGACCTACGTCGACGTGGTACGAGAGGTTCGCGACTTCCTGGTGCAGCGAGCCGCGTTCGCGATCGAGCGGGGCGTCGACAGGAGCCAGATCGTCATCGATCCAGGCATCGGATTCGGGAAGACCCTCGACCACAACCTCGACATCCTGACGCACATCGACGTGTTGGTCGGGACGGGCTACCCGGTGCTGATCGGCACGTCCCGCAAGTCATTCCTTGGGCTGCTCACCGGCGAGACGATGCCGGAGCGGCGCGATCTCGCGACCGCCGCGACCACGGCTCTCGCGGTGGCCGCGGGGGTATTCGCCGTCCGTGTACACAATGTCGCCGTTTCGAGGCCTGCCATGCAGGTGGCCGACGCTATGGTTCGAAACGCAGGGGTGGAGCAGTGACAGGACTCGAACCAAGAGCGTTCACGTGGGTGATCAAGGGTCGACTCGCCGTGTGCGAGCGCATCGGTGGGTACGGAATCCAGCATCGACGTGTGCGGCGAGAAGAAGAGATCTTGTGGCTTCACGTCCAAGCGAAGATCAACACGGTGGTGACGCTCCTGGCTGGTGCGCAGAACGTCGCCAACTACCAAGAGGCGGGCTTTCGGGTCTTCCACGAGCCGCTGGTGGGCGAGTATGAGAAGGAAGACGTCGATCGGGTCTTTCTCACCCTCGACGCGGCTCTGGCATCTCGCAGCAGCGTCGTACTGGTGCACCGCGACCTCGTCGACGACACCATCGCGGGACTCCTCGCCGGATACCTGGTGCACTCGAAGCTCCTGACCGACCCGATTCTCGCGATCGCCATCATCCAGGAGATCATCGGTCGTCCTCTTGGTCCGGAAGGCAGGGCACTCGTTCCGGTCGGTGCCTGACCCATGGATGGGACGATCCGTCTCACCGGTCTGCGGGTGTTCGCCCATCACGGTGTGCTTCCCGAGGAGCAGGTAGACGGTCAAGAGTTTGTCATCGACGTCACCGTCGACATGGACTTGAAGCGCGCAGTCGAATCCGACGAGCTCGCGTTCACCGTCGACTACGGCGCACTCGCCGATCGCATCCGTCGACGGGTCAGTGAAGAACGCTGGAACCTGATCGAACGGGTCGCCGGCAGGGTCGTCGATCTCGTGCTCGAGGACGAGCGAGTCGAGGCGGTCGAGGTGACCGTTCACAAACCGAACGCTCCCATCGGCGCCGAGTTCGACGACGTATCGGTGTCCATCAGGCGAACCCGATGACCCGAGTCGCCATCGCGCTCGGATCGAATCTGGGGGAGCGGCTGTCGCACCTCTGCCATGCTGTCGAGTCGTTGGGGGCACTGGGTGAGGTTGTCGCGACGTCGTCGGTGTACGAAACAGAGCCGGTCGGCGGTCCCGCGCAGGGGCCGTATCTGAACGCAGTCGTGGTCGTCGACACGGACCTGGAGGCGCATGCCCTTCTCGACGCGTTGCTCGCCATCGAGCAGGGGGAGGGAAGGCGAAGGGCGGTGAGATGGGGACCGAGGACGCTCGATCTCGACCTGCTCCTGTACGGAGAGGAGACGGTCGATGACGACCGGCTCGTCGTTCCTCACCCTCGGCTGCTGGAGCGACGCTTCGTCCTGGAACCGCTGGTTGAGGTCTGGCCGGGCGCAGCTACACCGGACGGAGCCCAGGTTCACGATGCCCTGGCTCGTGTTCAGGACCAGGAGGTCCGGCGCACGAAACTCCGGCTGGAGCCCAGGCGGTCGACCTTCACGGCCCGTGGAGGCTGGTGGGTGGTCGCGCAGGGGGTGGTGCTCGTTGCGAGTCTCCTGGCGCTTGCCGACGACCCCGGGTTCCCGGAGCCGTGGATGGCGTGGTTGGGTGCCGTCGTCGCGGGCGCCGGCGCGCTCCAAGCCATCCTCGGGCTGCGGCACCTCGGGACGAACCTGACCCCCTATCCGCAGCCGCTCGAGTCGGCACGTCTGGTCGGGAGGGGTGTGTACCGGCTCGTTCGACACCCGATCTACGGCGGGATCGTGCTGATGATGGTGGGCGCTGGGTTGTTCCGTGCGAGTGTCTCGGCGATGGTGGTCGGTGCCGTTGGGGGCGTGTTCTTCTGGTTCAAGGCACGGTTTGAAGAGGGGTTGCTACGGTGCCATTACTCCGGCTACGCCGACTACGCGACGCAGGTGACGAGACGCCTGATCCCTTGGGTGGTGTGAGACTCTCTCGTTCCTGTCAGTCTGGACCCCGCTGAGCGGGGCTGATGTTGACAAGAACGTCTACAGGGTGGCCGACAGCTCCCAGACTCGGGCATTCCAGAGAAGGCGCGATCCGCGTCGGGTCACCTGAATGATCCTACGATCGATCATGTCCGTGAGGACCGAGCTCGCGGCGAGACGTGTCGGCAGCGGGATCGGTCGGTCGGCGAGTGACAGTATCTTTCCGTAGAGGGAGCGTGCCCGGTCGAGGATTGATGCCTCGTCCTGGAGCGTGCCCGTCGGGAGGAACAGCTTCCCCATCGGCCTGAGATGCTGCCGGGCCTGTTCGAGCATTCGGATCGGAAGTTCGCTGCCTCTGGGACCCCCTCCACCTTTGGTCGGGAACCAGCCGGAGTCGTCGGCGAGAGCGTCAGGGACACCGGACACATCGCCGATGATCACATCGGCCTGCACGTCACCGATCGGGTCGAACAGATCCCCCTGTAGGAACGTGACCCTGTCTTCGACGCCGTGGGCCTTCGCATTCCTCGTGCCAACCTCGACGACATCGGGGCTCTTGTCAACCGCGAACACGCGTTTCGCTCCCAACTTCGCGGCGATGATTGCAAGGACTCCCGATCCGCAGCCGACATCGATCACCACATCATCGGGTTCGATTTGGAGGGCGTCGGCGAGGAGCGTAGAGATCGTCGATGGGCGGAATGTGGAGTCCGACAGCACGAGGCGCATCGGTCCCAATCGGCCCTTCCACTCGAAGAACGAATCAGCCATCTGCCATGCACATTATCGGAGTCTCAGCGGCTTTGGAGATGAAAGCGCAACATTGACCAGAATGGGGGCGTGCTGATCCGAGTCTTCACCGCGTTGGGCGCGTGGGCGCCGATTCTGGTGTTCCTCCTCGCTGCAGGGGAGAGCGCGGCATTCCTTGGCCTGTTCCTGCCGGGCGAGGTCGCTGTGATCCTCGGGGGAGTGATTGCCGGCACGGGGGTCGTCCCGCTGTGGGTGATGATGACGGTCGCTGTGTTGGGGGCGGTGATCGGCGACTCGGTGGGGTACTGGCTCGGCAAACGATTCGGCCCTTGGATCTTGGATCGTCCGAGGATGGCGAAGTTCGCCTCGAGGCTCGACGCGGCCGAATCGAGCCTCGCCCGACGAGGTTGGTGGGCGCTCGTCGTGGCCCGCTTCACCTCGTTTCTTCGAGCTGTCGTTCCGTTCGCCGCCGGGATGGCGTCGATGCCGTACCGAAGCTTCGTCGTCGGGAACGTGGTCGGCGGTGCTCTGTGGGGGTCCACCTACACGCTTGTCGGTTTCGTCGCCGGCGACCGATGGCAGTCGGTGCAGCACTGGCTCGGTCGTGGCGGGCTCATCCTCGCAGGGGTGGCGATCGTGATCGGGGGGATCGTCTGGTCCGGCCGGTGGGTAGCAAGTCATCGGGCACGGGTGGTCGCGTGGTTCGAACCGCTGACTCACACCCGTCTGGTTGGGGCGTTGGCACGGACCGTGGAAAGGCCCGCCCGGCGGATCGCTCTGCTTGCGTATCTCTGGCCGGCTGCCGTGGCCATCGTCGGCGGGCTTTGGTTGTTCGCTGGGCTCCTTCAAGATGTGCTGGGCAAAGATGAGTTCTTCTTCTTCGATGGCAAGGCGTTGGAGTACGTCGCTTCCCATCAGATTCCGTTGATCACCAGCGCGGCACGAGTCATCGGAACGCTGACGCCGGTGTGGGTGACGATCGGTGTATGTGCCATCGTCGCTGTGGCGATGCTCGCACGACACCACCCCCGCCGGGCGGCAGGCATCACGATGGCAGCCATTGGCCAGTGGGCCATCGTTGAAGCGACACGGCTCATCGTTGCACGGCCCGCTCCACAGGTCACGGCGCTTGTGTCCCGAGGGGAGTATGGGTTCCCTTCCGAGTACATGGCTGCACTCGCAGCTGTTCTCGTGATTGTCGCCTGGCCTTGGCGGCCGAGGAGATGGGAGTGGACAGTCTTCGGGTTCGCCGTTGGGGCGTTGACGGTCACGGTTGCGGGAGCCTCGCGGGTGGTGTTGGTCCTTGCATACCCGTCGGACATCCTCGCCGGTGTCGCAGTGGGCACCGGGTGGGCTGTCTTGTCGCTGATCGCGAGCGACTCACGCACCCTGCATGCCATCAGGGAGGCGGCAGCACGACCTCTAGGAGGCGAGCACCCGAAACGCGATGTCGGCGATCCCGAATGACGGCTCAGCCAGTCGATCGACGATCGCCGACACATCCGCCTTCTTGAGCATGAGGGACCTGAGGACCCCCGCGCCGGACGTGTCGCCGGCGAATCGAAACCCGACGACCCGGCCATCCTCGACGAACACCTTGCGGAGGTTGTCACCGACACGCCACCGTCGCTCTTCGGAACCGGTCTTCATTCCCACCGCCATGATCGGCATGCCCAGATGCTTGAGGCTGTTCATCGACTCTGCGCCCTCATAGACGCTGTCGAAGCCGGCGAGCCGTTCGGCGGCCACGTTCCCTTGTGCAACCGCATTGGGGAATATGGCGTGAACGTAGCGTTCGCCGGTGAAACGGTCGGGTGTCTCGGCCACGTCTCCCACTGCGAAGACGTCCGCGAGGTTCGTCATGAGACGGTCGTCGACACGCACCCCCCATTCGGTGTCGATGCCGGATCCGGCGAGGAAATCTATGGATGGTTTCACTCCCGTCGCAGCGATGTATGCGTCGGCAACGATCCCCTCGCCGGACTCGAGGTCGAGCTGTTCGACCCTATTCGAACCTGCGAATCCTGCTGCTTTCGTCTCGAGCCGAACGTGAACACCCCGTTTGTGGAGCAGGTCCAGAACGATCGACGCGGTCTCGGGATCGAGGACGGCGGGCATCACGCCGTCCATCATCTCGACGATGGTGACGGCCACACCCAGGTCGGCGAGGAGAAGCGCGACTTCGAGACCGATGAACCCGGCTCCGACGATCACTGCCGACTCGACCTCGCCGGTCTTCACGGATGTGATCAGGTTCGTCGCCGCTGTGAGCGACTTGAAGTTGAACACCCCTGCGAGATCAGTCCCCCCGATCGGTGCATAGAGACTGCTGCCGGAGGCAAGAACGAGGTGGTCGTAGCGAAGGCGGTCGCCGGAGTCGAGAACGACCGTCTTCACGTCGGGCTCGAGGCCCGTCACCTTGGTCCCAGACCGGTAGTCGATCGACAACCGGTCACATATGTCCTTTCCTTTCCAGAAGATCGTTGCCTCGCGGCCGGTGGAGAAGTAATCCGCCATCGCCGGTGGGGCATACGGCGGGTACGGCTCGGCCGACAGCATCGTCACGTCCGCGTCGACTCCAAGACGCCTGACCCCTTCGGCAACGGTGAGACCGGCGGGGCCGGCTCCAACGATGATGAGTTGCATCAGCTCAGCTCCTGCTCGGTGTGAATGAGCGTGTCTCGCAGTACCGCCACTGCATCCATGAACGGCGAGCTCTCCCCGTCGAGAAACGGATTGACATCCGGCTCGACTTCGAGGAGTCGGTCGTCGTAGGGAAGGGTGTGGCGCGACGTGAATGGGAAGTCGCGATGGGCGACACGTTCGAAGGTTCGATCGATGTCCCTGGGTGTCCTGACGCGGTTGACGACCAGGTGCACTGCGGGGATGTTCAAGCCGCGGGCAAGTGCGGCCGTGTGGAGTGCGACGTTGATGCCGTTGAAGGTCGGATCGGACAGCACGATCGCCTGGTGGAAGCCCTGGGCGAGTGCCCGTCCGAAGTGCTCAACGCCGGCTTGCGTGTCCATCAGGATCACCTCGTCCGTGCGAAGGGCGAGATTACCGACCACCGCGTCGAGGAGTGAGTTCTCTGGACACAGGCAGCCTGCGGCCGGTTGGGTCAGCGTCCCCATCACGAGTACCCGTACATCGTCGGAGACGGGTGTGGCGAACCTGTCGACCACATCTCGGACATCAGGGTTGAGACGGAACAACAGCCCCCATCCTTCCCCTGGGCGAGCCCCGGTCTTCTCTTCGACGTAGTCGGCGTTGTGACTCAAGGGAACGATGCCGTCGGCATCCGCCACCCCCATCGCGTACGGCAGGTTCATCTGCGGGTCGGAGTCGACCGCAAGCACCTGGAAACCGCGACGGGCCAGGAGGCCGCCAAGGAGGGCGGTGAGAGTGGTCTTTCCCACGCCCCCCTTGCCGGTGATCACCACCCGAAAGCCGTCGAGCTCGCGACTCGAATGCTCATGGTGGTCTTCGCTCATGCTCCTGCTCCGACTGCAGCGGGCACGTCGATGGTCTCCGGGTCGATGAACGGCAGACCCAGCGCGCGCCGCTTCTTCTCGATGTGTCTGCGGATCATGACCGCCGCCTTCTCCGGATCGGGCTCTATGCCGAACGTCGCTCCGACGACGCCCTCGAGACCTTCAGCGAGGAGATTGACGACGTGCTCACTGCCGAAGATCGGCGGCTGTACACCGAGCACGGTGTAGATGCCGCTCGCGACCACATACGTGCCGATCGAGACGGCCTTCTCCGAGTACCACTCGGGCGCCGCCCCTGCGAGAGGCAGGTCCGAGATGTCCACACCCAGGTAGTTCGCGAGCGCCGCCGCCAGCACGAGGATCCTGCTGTTGTCGACGCACGACCCCATGTGGAGAACGGGTGGGATGCCAAGTGCACGGCACACCGCGCCGAGTCCCGTCCCCGCGAGGTCGGCGGCTTCTGGAACCATGTGCCCGGCCTTGCCGTTCGCGACCGCCGCGCATCCGGTGACTACCACCAGGATGTCGTTCTCGATGAGACGTTGCGTCAACGTGACATGGCCCTTGTCCTGGGGAATCTTCGGGTTGTTGCACCCTACGACTCCGACGGCACCACGGATCTGTCCGGCCTTGATCGCTTCGACGAGTGGCTCGGGCGTGCCACCGAGCGCGCCGAGGATCGCTTCCACCGAGAAGCCCGCCATCATCGGGACGGGTTCGCCGGGGATCAGCACGCGTTCTGGGACTCGTTCGGCATACGCCTCGATCGCCGTGCGGATGATCTGTTTGCCGATCTCGAGACCCCTGTGAGGGTCGAACGAGATGTGGGTGGCACCAGGGAACTTGGCCTTGTCGGCGGTCGAGATGACACGGGTGTGGAAGCACTTGGCCACATCGGTGACCGACGGCATGATGCACTGGTAGTCGACCACCATTGCTTCCAGGGCCCCAGTCATGATGACGAGTTCCTGGATGAGATGGTTGCCGGCCATCGGGACACCTTTGCGCATCAGTAGTTCGTTGCCGGTGCAGCAGAGGCCCACCAGGTTGATACCTGCGGCGCCCATAGCCTCAGCGAGCGCTATCAGCTCCGGGTCCTTGGCTGCTTGCACGATCACGTCCGACAGGAGCGGATTGTGTCCGTGCAGCGCGATGTTGACGGAGTCGGCTTTCAGTGTTCCGAGGTTCACCGTCGACATGATCGGTTGGGGGGTTCCGAACATGACGTCCGACAGCTCGGTTGCAATCATCGATCCGCCCCACCCGTCGGACAGGCTGGTCCGCAAACCGTGGAGCAGGATGTTGACGTAGTCGTTGTCGACTCCCATGTGCGTCCGGTGCATCATCTCGACCGTCTCACGATCGATACCCCGGGGTGTGATGCCAAGGTTGTCCCACAGGGTGCGGCGCACTTCCGGTGCGATTTCGACGAAGCCGACCTGATCCTTTCGACTTCCGTAGTCCTCGAGCATTGCCTCTGCGAGGTCCGTTGCGACCTCGGCGATCGGGCGGTTCCCGTCTTCGAGGCCGAAGGTCGCCGCAAGGGCGCGTAGCTTCGCCTCGTCCTTGATTTCGTAGCCGCTCGTCTCACCTTTGGCGGTCTCGAGGAACACCTCGAGGATGTCGCGTCCATGATCCGAGTGGGCCGCGGCGCCTGCGGCGATCGTCCGCCCCAGGTTGCGGGCGACAATGGTGTCGGCGTCCGCTCCACAGACCCCTTTTTGCGGACCCTCTCCGAAAGGATCGACCCTGCACGGTCCCATCGAGCAGTTCCGGCAGCTCACACCCATGAGGCAGTAGCCGCACTGGGGCTGCTGGGCGGCGAGACGCTCCCACACCGTATCGATCCCCTCCATGTGCGCCCTCCGCAACATGGTTTGGGCGTCTTGGTTGATGCTTTGTCGTTCGTTCATCAGACTCCTCCTACCACTTGCGCGACCTCTTTGCCCCACGCCCTCCAGTCCTCCAAGGGATCTTTCTCGCGTGCTGCCTCTCCGGCCGATGCATTGGCGGCGAGGATGGCTTGACGGCTACGCCCCTCTTTGATGATGTCGTTGAGTTCCCCATAGACGAGCGCTCCCACCTTGCACGCCTCGACGCATGCGGGTTCCATGCCGTGTCGTACCCGGTCGATGCACCCGTCGCACTTGGTTGCGACGACTCTGGGTGGAGCTGCGTTCGCCTGCGTGTGGAACGTGATGGTGTCGAACGGGCAGACCATGGCGCACATCGCACACGCAATGCACTTGTCGATGTCGATGAGCACGATCTCGCCGTCGCGGGAGATTGCGCCGGTCGGGCAGACCTGCTGGCAGGGTGCCGGGCTGCAATGACGACACTTGTTGGGGAACGAGATTCCCTGATATGGGCCGATCTCGACGTGGATCCTGGGCTTGGGCGGGGGATCCTCGAAGATCGCCAGGAACGGCTCCTTGCTGCGGGAGTGCTCGACTGCGCAGGCGAACATGCACTGGCGGCAGCCGATGCACTGTAGGGGGTCGACGAATACGGTCTTCACATGACCACCTCCTCGGGTTCATCGAACCGGGTCGAGATGCCGCGTCGAAGGCACAGCCGTCGAAACGAAGGGGCCGAGAGGCGGCCTCAACGGTCCATCAGCCACGGCATCGGGCGCCAGCCCTTCATGGTTCCAAACCTACTCCGGCGTGTTCGTCCGTGACGCCCGCTAGCCTGATCAACGGTCGGGTACCGAGGACTCGAACCTGGAGGATTCTTTGGACATCATCCTCGCCGGTCCGGGGCGTGCCGGCAGCGCCGTTTGTATCGCAGCGAAACGCGCGGGGCATCGGATCGTCGCTGTCGCGGGACGCACACCAGAAACGGTGCAGCGCGCGGCCCAGCTGCTGGACGCTATTCCGCTGCGTCTCTCAGACGAGCTTCCGCCGGCGGATCTTCTCGTGATCGCTGTGCGTGATGACGTCATCGCGGACGTTGCAGCTCGAATCCGAGCCCCTCATGTCGACGCCGTCGTACATCTCAGCGGGCTCACACCGGTGGATGCTCTCATGCCCTTGCAGCGTGCAGGTGCCGCTATCGGCGTTCTCCATCCACTCCAGACCCTCCCCGCACCGGAGGCGGGTGCCGAGGCTCTTGCCGGCTCGTGGATGGCGGTGACAACGTCCGACGAACGCCTTCGGAACACTCTCGAGGTGCTTGCCGACTCGCTCGGCGCACGCCCATTCACACTTCCCGAAGCGGCCCGTGCCGTCTACCACGCCGCCGCCGCGGCCGCCGCCAATGGCACCGCCGCGGCTCTGGCCATCGCCGAGGAACTGTTCACGGCGGCTGGAGTCCCTTTCGATGCCGCAAGACCGCTGGTCGATGCGGTCGTCGCCAACGCGTTTGGGATCGGACCCCGCGCGGCACTGACTGGGCCGATCGCCCGGGGTGATGTGGGGACGGTCAGAGCTCAGCTCGCCTCCGTCGAAGAGCGGGCTCCTGAGGAGTTGGATCGGTTCATCGCGTTGGGCAGACTCATCTCCGACATCGCAGGGACCGCCGAGCTGTTCGAGGAGGTGTGGTGGACATCGTGACGACCTTCGACGAGGTCAGGGCGGCCCGTCGCGGCGTCGTCGGGCTCGTACCGACGATGGGGTACTTGCACGAGGGACACCTGTCACTGATGCGGGCGGCCAGAGACGCAACCGACACGGTGGTTACGAGCGTGTTCGTCAATCCGCTTCAGTTCGGAGAGGGCGAGGACCTCGATCGGTACCCGCGAGATCTCGAGCGGGATGCCGAACTGGCCACAGGGGCCGGTGTCGACGTGCTGTTTGTGCCGACGGTCGAGGAGATGTACTCGGCGGAACCGGTTGTGCGGGTCACGGTCGGGTATCTGGCCGATCACCTCTGCGGGGCTTTCCGGCCGGGACACTTCGAGGGTGTTGCGACCGTCGTCGCCAAGCTGTTCGCCGGTGTTCAACCCGACCTGGCGTTCTTCGGCCGCAAGGACGCCCAGCAACTCGTCGTCCTCGAACGACTCGCAATGGACCTGTCGTTTCCAGTGCGAGTTATAGGGTGTCCCATCGTGAGAGAAGCGGACGGAGTGGCCATTTCGAGTCGCAATGTCTACCTGTCGTCGGGCCAACGAGTGTCGGCCAGAGCTCTGTCGCTGGGGCTCGAGCGGGCGGTGGATGCAGTGACTGCGGGGGAGCGATCCGCCCCCGCGCTCGTCGATTTGGCTCGCGCAGAGTGTGCTTCCACGTCCGGTGTCGACGTGCAATATGTCGAGATGGTGGATGCCGTGGGGCTGCAACCGATCGAAACCCTCGACAAGGACGCCATCTTGGCCATTGCGGCGTTCGTGGGCACCACCCGCCTGATCGACAATGCACACTTCTGGATCGAGGGAAACCAGGTCCGGTCCGAACTCGGAGGAGCGTGATGCTGCTCGCAATCGACATGGGAAACACGCAGACAGTCGTCGGTTTGCTCGACGATCAGGGGCTAGTGCGCCACTGGCGATTCGCTACGGAACGTTCTCGAACGGCGGACGAATACCGGCTGCTGCTTCGAGGGCTCTTCGATCTCGACGAGATCGACATGGACACGATCACGGGAGTGGTGTTGTCGTCGGTCGTGCCGCATGCGACTGAAGCGCTGAAGGTGGCGTCCGAGATGATCGACGGCGACGTGTTGATCGTGGGGCCGGGCATCAAGACGGGAATGCCCATCCTCATCGACAATCCGAAGGAGGTCGGTGCTGACCGCATCGTCAACGCGGTGGCCGCCCGTCACATCTACGGTGCTCCGGCCGTTGTGGTCGATTTCGGGACCTCCACCAACTTCGACGTCGTCGGTAGGGATGGCGAGTACCTGGGGGGCGCGATTGCGCCCGGCCTCGAAGTATCGATGGATGCGCTCGTGTTGGCGACTGCGGCACTGCGACGAGTGTCGCTGGAACCGCCTCGAGGTCCCGTCGGGAAAGGGACCGTGGAGGCGATCCAGTCGGGTCTGCTCTACGGGCACGCCGGTCTGGTCGACGGGATCGTGGGCCGCATCGTCGACGAACTCGGCCCGGACACAACGACCGTCGCCACCGGAGGGCTTGCGCCGATCATCGTGCCTCACTGCTCGACGGTGGACCACACGGACGAGTTCCTCACCCTCACAGGCTTGCGGCTCCTGTGGGACCGCAACGGAGGGTAAGGTGCAGCGCCGATGACTCACACGACCGACGACCCGTTGATGGGGCAACGAGCCGACAAGGTGGACGAGATCCGCCGTCGCGGGGGTGACCCCTACCTGCCGAGATTCGAACGAACCAGGACGGCACATGAGGTGGTCGACGCACACCCCGACCTTCGTCCGGGGACCTCGACCGGTGAGATCGTGTCGGTTGCCGGCAGGCTGATGAACGTCAGACGCCTCGGCAAACTGAGCTTCGGCGTGCTCCAGGACGTCACGGGCCAGATCCAGCTGTTCGTCGATCGCCGCACGATGGGTGATGAGGCGTTCGACCGGTTCGACGAGGACGTCGACTCGGGGGATTGGATCGGGGCCACCGGCGAGGTGATCACCACCAAACGGGGTGAGCTGAGCGTCAAGACCAGCGAGATCATTCTGCTGTCGAAGGCTCTGCGGCCGCTGCCGGAGAAGTGGCATGGACTCCAGGACAAGGAGACGCGTTTCCGTCAGCGGTACCTGGACCTGCTTGCCAACGAGGACGCCCGTCGTGTTGCGAAGGTGAGGGTCGACGTTATTGCCGCGCTCCGGCGGTCGTTCACCGAGCGGGGATTTGTCGAGGTCGAGACGCCGATGCTCCAGGCGGAGGCGGGGGGAGCGCTGGCTCGCCCGTTCACGACCCATCACAACGCGCTCGACATCGATCTGTACCTACGAATCGCCACCGAGTTGCACCTCAAGCGGCTCGTGATCGGCGGTATGGAGCGCGTGTTCGAACTTGGTCGGGTGTTCCGCAACGAGGGGATCGACTCGACCCACAACCCGGAGTTCACGACGCTGGAGGCGTACCAGGCGTTCGCCGACTACCACGACATCATGGAGCTGATGGAGGGTGTCGTTCCCGAGGCGGCGGTTGCCGCAACAGGGGGAACGGTCATCGGGTATCAAGGACGGACCATCGATCTGACTCCGCCCTATCGCCGAGTTCCACTGCTCGACCTGGTCGCCGAGGCGACCGGAGTGCCGGTGTCGTTCGGAATGTCCCGTGACGAACTCGCAGAGCTGTGCCGAAAGCACGGCATCACACCACATCCCGCCTGGGGCAAGGGCAAGCTCATCGTCCAGATCTACGAGCGGCTGGTCGAGCAGGAGCTGTGGGAACCGACGTTTGTGATCGACCATCCCAGAGAGACATCGCCTCTGGCCCGCAAGCACCGAAACGATTCCGATCTCACCGAGCGATTCGAGCTGTTCGCCGGCGGGATGGAGCTGTGCAACGCATTCAGCGAGTTGACCGATCCCGTGGATCAGCGGCAACGGTTCGAGGCGCAGGCCAGGGCCAAGGCGGAGGGCGAAGAGGAGACCCATCCGATCGATGAGGACTTCCTGCGGGCGCTCGAGCACGGTATGCCCCCCACAGGGGGTCTCGGTATCGGCGTCGACCGATTGGTGATGTTGCTCGCCGACGAGCCGACGATCAGAGAGGTCGTTTTGTTCCCGACGATGCGTCCGGAGAACTAGAGCTCTTCCCGAAGGGTCATCGCCGCGAACCCGAGCACCACGATCGCCAGTGCCGGCAGGAGCAGGAACGCCCAGATGTCGCCGAAGATGCTGCCTTCGCTGAAGAGAGATTGGTACACCTGGGTGGAGTAGTAGAGGGGGGTGATTCGTGCAACGACCTGAGCCCATGTCGGCAGCTTCGAAACCGCCACCACGATCCCCGACAGGAACAGCGCCGGGACGACGATTGCCGGCACGAACGGGATCACCTGGGCCACGTTTCGTGCCAGGTTCGACACGAGGATCCCGATCGACATCATGAGGATGGCGAGGAGCCACAGTACGAGGAAGATCTGACCCATCTCACCGATCGAGTAGTGCAGATCGAACAGGTAGTGGGCCACGACGAGCACCAGGACGCTCTGGAGGGTCGCGAACAGCGTGTAGGCACCGAGGTAGCCGCCGACGATCTCCAGTCGGCGGTAGCCGTTGATGAACATCCGGCCGAGTGTGCCCTGGACGCGCTCGCCAACGACGACCAGCGCGGTCAACAGGAACGCGACGAAGTGAATCACGTATGACACGCCCAGCACGGCGTACCGCCGCTGCACGATGTCGGGCACCGACATCGCATCGAACACCACCTTGAGGAACACGAGTAGGAGGATTGGGATGATGATCATCGCGGCTGCGAACCGGCGGTCACCGCGGATCTGCCGGGTCACCCTGGCGCCGATAGCGAGGGTTCGACCCGTCATCGGGACTCCTCGATCAGCCGAAGGAGCACGTCCTCGAGTGGTTCCTGGAGCAGCTCGACTCGCTCGGCATCGGCGTGCAGAAGCGGCGGCAGCTCGGTGCGGTAGTCATCGACGGCATGATCATCGGTCGTGCCGTCGCGTCTCCACACCCGGACGCTCGTCGCAGCTCTGGCGATCAGGTCGTTCGGTGTTGCTTCGAGCAGCAGCGAACCCGAACGCATCAACGCCACGTGATCGCACTCGACAACCTCGCTCATCTGGTGGGTAGACACGATGACGGTCGCGCCCTGATCCCTCAACGAACGGAATCCGTCCCAGAACGCCCGACGGAGCTCCGGGTCGACGCCAGCGGTTGGTTCGTCGAGGATCGCGACATCCGGGGGATGGACCAGGGCACATGCGAGCGAGACGCGCTGACGCATCCCACCGGAGAGGGTGTGGACTCGTGCACCTGCCCGATTGGCCAATTCGACGAATTCGAGGGCTCGTGCAACTGCCCGGTCGAGGTCGTCTCCCCGCATGTGTGCCGCGCCGAAGAATCTGACGTTCTGTGCCGCCGTCAGGTCGTCGTAGAGGGCGTTCTCCTGTGGCATGTACCCGATGCGTTGCCGTAGTGCCCAGCGGTCCTTGAGAGGATCGTGCCCGATCACGGTGATCGAACCCGACGTCGGTCGGAGCGCGCCGACGATCGACTTGATCAAGGTCGTCTTGCCGGCGCCGTTGGGTCCGATGAGCCCGTAGATGACTCCAGCAGGGATGTCGAGCGACAGCTCGTTCAGCGCCGTGACGGCCGCATAACGTTTCGTGAGGCGCTGCACCGAAATGGCCGGTTCACCCATCGCGGGCATGCTACTTCCCTGAGGTCAGCCCGCCGCCCACGCAATCAGGCGTTCGGCCGCTTCGGTGATGTCCCGCGTCGACTCCGCGTACGAGAATCGCACGTACTTGCGTCCGTCGACCGGGTCGAAGTCGATCCCGGGCGTGGCTGCAACGCCGAGCGTGTCGAGCCAGATCCGGCAGAGTTCCTGGCTGTCGTCGGTGAGGTGGGACACGTCCGCATACACATAGAAGGCACCCTCGGCAGGGGCGAGCCTGTCGATGCCGGCCTTGGTCAGCGCTGACATCAAGATGTCGCGATTCGTCAAGTAACGGGCGACACTCGCGTCCAGTTCGTCCGCGCAGTCGAACGCAGAGACCGCAGCGATCTGTGAGAGCGTGGGCGGCGAGATGAACAGGTTCTGGGCGAGACGCTCCACCGGATCGATGAGATCCTCTGGAAGGATGAGCCATCCCAGTCTCCAGCCGGTCATCGAGTAGTACTTCGAGAAGGACTGCACGACAACGGCCGAGTTGGAATACGCGGCGGCGGTCGATGCGACGACACCGTAGGTGATGCCGTGGTAGATCTCGTCGGAGATCATTCGAAGATCCCTGGCTATCGAGTAGTCGACAAGTGCCGCCATTTCGTCCTGTCGCAGGATCGTCCCCGTGGGGTTCGCGGGGCTGGCCACAACGAGACCGTCGAGCGGCCCTACGGCGTCGAGGAGCCTTGGGGTGGGGTTGAAGCGAGTGTCCGGACCGACCGGAATGGGGACAACCGTGACATCGAGGGCACCGAGGATGTTGCGGTACGCCGCGTAGCCCGGTTGGGTGATGGCCACCCTGTCGCCCGCGTCGAATGCCGCCAGTGTGGCGAGGACGAACCCACCTGAGGCGCCCACGGTGATCGTGATCCTCTCGGTCGGGACGGCTATGCCGTATGTGTCCTTGTAGTGCACCGAGATGCGATCACGAAGCTCGGGGATGCCCGTGGCCTCGGTGTAGCCGAGCCGGTTGGAGGCGATAGCGCTCTGGGCAGTTGCTCGCACCAGCCTAGGTGCCGCGGTGGACGGCTGGCCGACCTCCAGGTGGAGCACGTCGCCGGTCGTCCGCTGGCGGCGTTCGGCTGCCTTCATGACCTCCATGACATAGAAAGGGGATACCTCGCCGCGGCGAGAGGACTTCATGCTCGCAGTCTACGTTGGTGGGAACGGCCCTCTCCGTCCTCGGCCTTCGGCCGAGTCCTCCTCCTCCAACGTCGCCCTTCGGGCTCCTGGGGGAGGAGACGGGCGGCGAGCTTGGCTTGTCGGTGTTCGGTGGAACCTCGCCTTGCGGTCTCGTGTTGTCGCTGGACGCGTGCTTACTGAGAACTGAGAACCGAGAACCGAAAACTGCGAGCTACCTTCGCTCGACAGTTCCGTCGACGGTGAAGGTGCGTTCGAGCGAGTCGACCGCGGAGAGCGTGCCGTCGACGACCACCAGGTCGCCTTCATGTGCCGGCGTCGTGGATTCGACGACGACCTCGATGTGGATCGGTCCGAACAGCGTCGTGTCGATCGTCGCGACGTCTGACCAGATCCGGGTTTCGGTGCGCCTTGTTACTGTTCCCGTCCATTGGACGCGACGGCCGGAGTATTGCTCGTTGAAGGTCGTGGCAGCTTCGAAGCTGAGCAGATTCCCTCCGAACAGCGCCTCGGCAACCGTTGCCGGACTCAGCTCACCGGCCGATGGGGAGCCCGCCGGAGTCGGTGTCGCCGGCGCCACTGATGAGGGCTCCATCGATGTGGAAGGCTCGTACATCGGTATCTCGGACGACGCGGGTTCGTACTCGGGAATGGCAGAGTCGTACGAGGGTGCCGCCGACGAGGGAGTCATCGTTTCGTACTCCGAGGGGGTCACAGCTTCGTACGACGGAACGGTTGTGTCGAGTGTCGACGTCGGATCGGTAGGCAGCTGCATTGATGGGGGAGGTGGACTCGGCATCGGCCCGGGGATCGATGTGGCGAAGGGATCGGGTGGAAGAGGGGTTGGTTCGTTCGCGTCCGGCGTACGACGTTGACCGCTGATCATGTGTGCTGCAGCGACCAGTCGACGCGATGTCGCGACGATCGTGTTGACTTGGCGGTCGAGGCTCCTTCGCTCAAAGGTGATCTGGTCGTCCATTACCTTCGCTGCAGGCAGGCTCATCAACAGGTCGGCGATTTCCTGGCGAACCTGAGGAGTGAGAATGAGCTGCAGCTGCTGTGGGTCCGACGTCTTGATCGACACCAACTGGTCGAATGGATCGTCGGACTGCTCGCTGCCACCGAACATCTCGGCGAGTTTGTTGAGACCACCTTTCCGGGTGATGGTGAGATCGATACCGAGTGCGGGGTAGGACACGACATAGCGTGTCGCCTTGGCGTTGCCTGATGCTCTGACAGAGACCGACAGGTCGATTCCCTCGACCGTGCCCGACAGCTGCGCTGTCGAGAATGCCTTCTTCTTCGTGTAAGTAACGCCGAGGACTCTGGCCGCAGCGGTCCACGCGGCGGCATTGCGGCTGTTCGTAGCTGCAGCAGCGGCAAAGATGCCGATCGCGATGACGAGGATGACATAGAAGTCCATGCCCACCCAGTCTACGGGGAGGTACGTGCGCGCTGAACCTGTCCGAGCAGGTATTCGGCGAGTTCGAACATGACTTTCGTCGCGGGGATGCCAGGCAGATCCTGGAGTACCTTGCCGGCGGTGCGGGCTCGTTCGGCAGCCTCGTCGAGGACTCGGTCGACGTGACCGCCGGAGCGGATCAACGTGATCACGTCGGCAATCGCATCGTTGCCGTACGGTCGAGTCGCGAGCCGTGCACGGATCTGATCTCCGTCTCTGTCACCCAGCGCGTAGAGCAGTGGAAGCGTGAACTTGCCCTCGCCGATGTCGGAACCGGCCGGTTTGCCCAGGTACTCGTCGGTCGCGACGAGATCGAGGGCGTCGTCAGTGAGCTGAAAGATGATGCCTAGCTCCCAGGCCCAGCTGCTGAGACCCTCGATGATCTCGGGAGTGGCGTGCGCCGCCATCGCTCCGACCCGGGCTGAGGCTCTGATCAGGGAGGCGGTCTTCATCTCGACGACCCTGAAATAGTCGTCCGGTCCGTGGTCGAGGTCGAAGTCGAGCTGAAGCTCCAGGGTCTGGCCCTCGACGAGTTCCGCATAGGTACGCGACAGGAGCTGCACGGCTTCGCGTCCGAGTGACTCGGCGGCGAGTTCCGTGGCTCGGGCCATCAGGAAGTCGCCGGCGAGAATCGCGATCGTGTTGCCCCAGTTGGTGTTCGCCGATCCTGTTCCCCTGCGGGTGTCCGCCTCGTCGATGACGTCGTCGTGGTAGAGCGAACCGACGTGGATGAGCTCCACGGCGACACCTGCATCGACGACACGTCGGTCGTTGGGGGTGCCGAACTCGCCGGCAACCTGCGCGAGGAGTGGCCGGAATCGCTTGCCTCCTGCGAGAAGGAGGTGCTGCGCGATCTCCGTGAGGAAGGCATAGTCCGAGACGGACACCTCGGTGAGTCTCTGCTCGACGCGAGCCATCCGATCCCACACGGCGGGGATCGGTACGAGTTGCTCGAGGCGGGGTGTGTCCATCCCCACGCATGGTAGCGATGGGCGAAGTCCCGCGGGTCAGGGCAGAATGATCCTTCAGGAGGGATGATTCCGGTGCCGATGAGTGTTGTAGCAGACGAGGTAGCCTGGTCGTAGGAAAGGCCCAAAGGTATACTCGCAAGCCTTCCCCCAGGGAACAGACAGGAGGCAGCAGGTCGTGTTCGAGCGATTCACAGATCGAGCTCGAAGAGTCGTGGTTCTTGCCCAGGAAGAAGCGCGCCTGCTCAACCACAACTACATCGGTACCGAGCACATTCTCCTCGGGCTCATCCACGAAGGGGATGGCATCGCCGCGCAGGCGCTCTTGTCTCTCGGTGTGACGCAAGAAGCCGTCCGTGACCAGGTCGTGGAGATCATCGGCCAGGGACAACAGGCCCCCAGCGGCCACATTCCGTTCACTCCGAGGGCGAAGAAGGTCCTCGAGCTGTCCCTCCGCGAGGCACTCCAACTCGGCCACAACTACATCGGCACCGAACACATTCTCCTCGGCCTCATCAGAGAGGGCGAAGGAGTCGCTACGCAGGTTCTTCAGAACCTCAAGGCAGACCTTCCGAAAGTCCGCCAGGCGGTGATCCAGCTGTTGTCGGGAGCTCAGAGCGAGGAGCGCTCCTCGGCGCAACCGCCGTCTGGGTCCTCCTCCGCCCGCGAGAGTGGCGGCAGTTCCACGATCCTCGATCAGTTCGGTCGCAACCTCACCCAACTCGCACGTGAGAACAAGCTCGATCCGGTGATCGGGCGGCAGCGCGAGATCGAACGGGTGATGCAGATCCTGTCCCGCCGAACCAAGAACAACCCCGTTCTCATCGGAGAGCCTGGCGTTGGCAAGACGGCCATCGTCGAAGGGCTCGGCCAACGGATCGTGTCCGGTGACGTGCCGGAGACACTGCGGGGCAAGCAGGTGTACACGCTCGACCTCGGCGCCCTCGTCGCAGGGTCTCGCTATCGGGGCGACTTCGAAGAGCGACTCAAGAAGGTCCTCAAGGAGATCCAGGGACGCGGTGACATCCTGCTCTTCATCGACGAGATCCACACGCTCGTCGGCGCAGGCGCGGCAGAGGGTGCCATCGACGCCGCGAGCATCCTCAAGCCGATGCTCGCCAGGGGTGAGCTCCAGACGATCGGCGCGACGACTCTCGAGGAGTACCGCAAGTACTTGGAGAAGGACTCCGCTCTCGAGCGGCGTTTCCAGCCCGTGCAGGTCGACGAGCCGAACGTCGCCGAAACGATCCAAATCCTCGACG
>Ga0307444_1000096_pt1 | contig 45614 bp, 46 predicted proteins | sample SalMarSW160340MG_FD_202145 | JGI IMG/M metagenome (GOLD analysis project Ga0307444, IMG submission 202145) | Salt marsh sediment microbial communities from the Plum Island Ecosystem LTER, Massachusetts, United States - SW1603-40 | ecosystem: Environmental > Aquatic > Marine > Intertidal zone >...
CCACCCTTGATAATATCTCCAATTTTCATTCCTTCAAAATGGAATTTCTTTTCGTCAATCTCGATTTGTTTAGATAATCCTTTGCCGATCCCTTCATTTCCCCCACTGATATTCAATTTATATACTATTTTTTCAAAAGACACGATGCATCAATATCGAACTTAAAAAAGCAAAATTAACTTCTAAAATGTATATTTTCATAAAAATTTTATGATATTTATTGATTGGATTTATTTTCTTAATTAATATAGATAATGAAATTTATTTTAATGAATTACCTATTAAACTTAAATAAGAAATTAATGGATATTCCTAAATGCAAATATTTGAAGTAATTGAGCTAAATGAATTTCCCTATATGGAAATAAGAGAAGTAGTTCAAGGCCAGAATGTAGGAGATATATTAAATAAAACTAGTATAGAACGAGTATATTTACTAGTTGATCATGACACTAAGAGAATTTGGACTTATAACGGACCTCATAGTCCCTTTAAAGTCCAACTCTATGGGGGAATTTTAGCTGGAATGCTAAGGAAACAACTAAGATTATTTTATAGGGTATATCCATTGAATTTGTATTCAAAAGAAGACCGAGAATTTCAAGAATTATTAGAAAAACCAATTGGTGGAGGTAGAGCTACCCCTATTGAAAAACAAGACTTTCCAGAGCCAACTCAAGATAAGTATGTTGTAGATGTTTCAATCTCAAATCCAAAAATAAATGCCGCACTTGAATATATAAATCAGTTTCCTCAACCTGAACACCTCATTCGAAGATTTATGATAATAGGAGGAACGATATTTACTGATGAAGAGATTACAGAGTCCTTCCTAAAAGAAGAAAAAACGACAATCAATCAGGTCAAATTAGGTAGATTAAACAATGGTTTTACTTTCTTTCAAGATCATAATTACTCAACTCGAATAATCATAAAAGAGCGAAATATTCAAGGAATTGAGTTATTTATTAATGAAGAAGATGAATCTCCTAGTCTAAAAATTGAAATACCTATTATTCATGAGGATAAATTTACTAAACCCGGGTCTATAAACTCATTAATTAAAGCATTTCAAATTCCAAAGAAATTAGTTGAAGAAAGCCAAACTAACAGTCAAAATGATTCTTTTAATTAGTCCAAGAACTTCTAAACCTTCTGAGTTTAGGACACAATATTTTAGAGAACCGAATTTAGGATTATTATATTTAGCAGCAATCTTAGAATTAAACGATATTCCCGTAGATATCTTAGATCTTGAACAATTTATAGATTTAAACGAATCTGAGTTAGAAAACCTAATTAAAGAAAGGATTATTGGATATAGAATTTTTGGAATTACGGCCCTTACCAATACTTTCCATCTAGCTCTTAAAATCGCAAGATTAGTAAAAATTGAAAGACAAAATTACGTTATATTAGGTGGACCTCATGTTTCTTTTATGTATAAAGAAATCCTGGAGCAAGATAAGAAAAAAGAAAATTTAATCGATTTTATCTGTATAGGAGAAGCGGAGATTTCTTTTCTGGAATTGGTTAAAATACTAACAGCTCAGATTTCAGATAATAAACACTTAAGCAACTATGAAACTCAATTACAATCAGTTAAAGGTCTTGCTTTTATTAATTCAAAAGGAAAACTTATAGTTACTAAATCTACTGATACAATAAACTTGGACGATTTACCTTTACCAGCTCGTTATAAATTATCTCAAGAAAATTATTATTACTCTGTAGCAAATGTAATTGTCAATAGAGGGTGTCCAAATCAATGTTCATTTTGTTCGAGACAAAACCTATTCAAAAACACTCGAATCAGAAGCATCAAATCAATATTAGAAGAAATATGGGACATCCAATCCTTACAAACGTATATTCAAATCAATTTCTATGATAATATCAATATTAATCGAAGATTTCTTAGGGATTTTTGCAAAATGTTTATTGAAAATAGGATTACAATCCCATGGGGTTGTGAACTCCGTGTAGATACAATAAGTTTTGAAGAAGCAAGTCTGTTGAAAAAAGCAGGATGTAAATTAGTAGCAACAGGTATTGAATCTGCAAATGAAACCGTTCTTAAAAAAAATTTCAAATTTCAAGATCCAGAGCAAGCTAGAACTGGAATTATTAATCTAAAAAAACATGACATTGCTATTCAAGCATACTTTGTGTTAGGCTTACCGGGTGAAACAGAACAAAGTTTTTCTCAAACAGTTGAATATATAAAATCATTACCTTTAGACGAAAATGATGAACTAAATTACTTTATTGCCACACCTTACCCTGGATCTCGTTTATGGGATGAAAAAGAACAATTCGAAATTGAAATATTCGAGAATAATTTTACCAAATATGATTGTAATCACCTTATTTTCGAAACAAAAGAATTAAAGAAAGACAGATTAGAAAAACTATATATTTCTGCAAAAAAAGTTGAGAAAAAAAGCAAGATAAATTATAAATAATATTTTAAAATGGTGAGTTTAAATTCCTAGTGATTTTACGCAAAGAATTATTAATATAATTAAGAAAATTCCGGAGGGTAAAGTTCTCACTTATGGCTTTATTGCTAAACTAGCTGGAAATCCAAGAGCTGCCAGACAAGTGTCATGGATTTTACATTCATCTTCAAAAAAATATAATCTTCCTTGGCATCGAGTTATCAGTTCAAAAGGAAAAATAACGTTAAACACGGTTGAGGATTGTGAATATCAAAAAAAACTATTAGAACTAGAAGGAATTAAATTTTCTGATGGATTTAATGTAGATCTCAAGGAATATTTATGGAAAATTAACTCTATTGAAGAACTCTAGAATTAGTTTTGAAATCAAGGATTTCTAGTTCTGTATGGCAAACAGCTCGGAAATGTTCGAAAAAATATTGAAAATGCGACATCTTCTCTGCCTTCATGAATTAAATTTCTAACTCTTTTTAAATTCTCATTCTGATCAACTAAAACTCTATTAGGAGAGCCCAATTGAGCAAAATCCATAATCTGTAATTGAAGATATTCGATTACTCGATTTTCATTATCCTTTTTAAAGTTTTTAAAATCCTTTCTACAAACCTCTAAAATATTACCATCAAGGGGCTTTTTAGGAAATTTTTCCTTCGCAATCGTATATGTCATTTATCTATCACACTTTAATATTAAAGATCCAATTTATTTATTTTGATATAAATGTCAATTTTGATATAAAAAAGTTGTGACTTCCTAAAAAGACACACAATTAGATGATGATTATCGATGTTCCTCAAATATAATATTTCTTTCTATTTTACATATCAATCAAGGATAATTTTATTAATAGAGTATTAACTCTAGAATAATGTAGATACGCAATTTTTTTATGTTATCTATAAAACACACTAGTATAAATAAAAAAACTCTACAAGATTATAAAAAGAACAATTATATAATTAAAAAAGGAAAAGCGTATGGCTAAAAATGAATACTTTATCGGAGAAGCACTGATCGGAGAAGCACCTAATCTTGCTCACGTTGATTTAATAGTTGGTTCAAAAGATGGACCTGTAGGAATTTCTTTCGCAAATGCGCTAAGTACTCCCTCAAAAGGCCATGGAGGATTACTAGCCACTATTAGACCTAATCTTTTATCCAAGCCCGTCTCTTTAATAGTTCCTAAGGTCACTGTAACGGATATGGAAGATGCTAACAAAGTATTTGGTCCTGCTCAGGCAGCAGTGGCGAAAGGTATTGCTGATGCCGTAGAAGAAGGGTTAATCCCTATGAATAAATTGGATGAGTGGGTAATAATTGTGAGTGTATTTATACATCCTGACGCTACAGATTACCGAAAAATCTATCAATTTAATTATGGTGCTACAAAACTAGCAATTCAGAGAGCTCTTAAAAATTATCCTCCGATTGAAAAGATTTTTTATGATAAAGACCGCGCTAAACACCCAGTTGCGGGAATTCGAGTACCTAGACTCTGGCGCCCACCATACATACAAGTAGCATTAGATCATCCCGCCTTGGAAAAGCAAATTAAAGTTGTCAAGGACTTACCAAAAAGTGATCGTATAATTCTAGAAGTTGGAACACCATTTCTCAAGAAATATGGTATGGAATCAATTAAACAAATTCGTGAAGTTGCACAAGAAAAATTTATTGTTGCTGATTTAAAGACTTTGGATGTTGGAAAATTAGAAGTTGATTTTGCTTTTGACGCGACAGCCGACGGAGTTGTAGCAAGTGGTTTAGCTGCTACTGCCTCACTTGATAAATTTATTATGGAAGCACAAAGACTCGGAATTCATGCATTCGTTGATACAATGGAAGTTCAAAATCCTATTGAAAAGTTAAGTTCCTTAAAACAAATACCAGATGTCGTGATAATTCATAGGGGTATCGATGTCGAGCAATCTACAGGAGACAAATCCCCTGATGCTCAACAACGACAGAGATGGTCATTAGTTCCAAAAATTAAAGAATTGTACGCAAGTAAAAAGAAAGCTTCGGGAAAGGATAGAGTACTGGTTGCTGTTGCTGGAGGAATTGAACCCTCAACTGCAACATTTGCAATAGAACAAGGAGCAGATATTTTAATAGTTGGAAGATTTATCGCATCAGCCAAAGACGTTAAATTTGCTATGAGAAGGATGCTTAGTGTTCTCCCAGGTTATCAAGACATAGATCTAAAACGAATACATACAGAAGACGATGATAATGATGTAAAGAAGGCTACTTGGGATTGAAATTTCCTTATTTGGTAAAATCTACTTAATTTTTTTTAACTTCTTCTTGTTAAATTTCTAATTCTTTAGAGGTTCTAATTTGAAAATTTTATCATTTTTTTTAACTGGTTTATCAACAATGATTCCAATGGCTATTCTATCTTTTTTAGATGAAATAAATGGGGTTTCAGTTAAATTTTTCTTTTGCTTGATTTGAATTGAGTTTACTTGTTGCTTTAAATATGTGTCTGTATGAGTACCAATAATATAAATTTCGTCTTTTAACTTTAATTGACCCGAAGTTAAAAGTATTTTGGCTGCCATTTTTTCTGAAAAGTAATTTAGGACCTTCCCAATCTCAATTTTTTTATAATTTGAGATATTCCCATCAAATTCTCTTTGAATTTCACTCCCTTTTGGCAATCCGAAATAAAAGCCCGTTGAGAAACCTCGATTATATACTTTATTTAAGCGTTTTAGCCAATCTTTAATTTTATCTTGCGTAAAAGTATTTTCATAATACGCATCAATAGCGTCTCTATAACATGAAGTTGTCTCTTCAATATAGATTGGATCTCTCATTCGACCTTCTATTTTAAAAGCGTCTATTTTAGCTTCGATTAATTTTGGAATATGTTCAATCATACAGAGATCTTTCGCGTTAATAAAGAAAACACCATCATATAACAATTCATTATTTTGGTCATCATATACCCGCCATTTTCTTCTACATGGTTGAATACATTTCCCTCTATTTGCTGAATAATCTTGGGATTGACAAATTTCCGCAGAGAAATAACATCGGCCTGAAATTGAAGTACACTGAGCACCGTGAACAAAGGTTTCAATTTCAGTTTTACTAAGTTCCTTTTTAATATCTTCAATTTGTTGGAGTGATAATTCTCTTGCAAGAATTAATCTTTGCGCTCCTAAGGATTCATAGAATATTGCAGTTCGAGAATTAGATATATTCGCTTGAGTAGATATGTGAAAATTTAATCCCTTTTCTTTTACTAATTGAATAGCACCAATATCGTGGATTATTACAGCATCAATTTCTGCCTCTACCGCTTTATCCAATATTTTGTCTAAAAGTGGGAATTCATTTTCATAAATAATTATATTTGTTGTGAGATAAGCATGCGTATTATTATCATGGCAAGTTTTAACAATACTTTTCAGCTCTCCAAGGTTAAAATTATCACTATACATTCTCATATTAAGCGACTCAACACCAAAATACACTGCATCAGTTTTACCTAACACAACATTCAAAGATTTATAATTTTTTAACGGAGCCATTAATTCGACTCTTCTAGAGACATCTTTCATCGTTTCTATACCATAATAATTTAATTCCAGCTTGACTATTTGTAAATAGTATCACATAGGCTAAATATTTATTTCTAACTCAATAATAAGGAAAAATTAAAGCCTGAAGTATTTAAAAAGAGAGAAATAAAATAATTAAAAACCTTGATTAATGCTTTATTTTATAGGACGACTATTAGCTTGAAATATAGGCCCGATAAATTGCGAATATAATTTTGCATATCCTTCTTGGTTTGACACTATTGCTATCATATCAGCTTCTGTTTCAGTAGCAGGAGCGAGAATTACTTCTTCCGCGTCCCTAGTTACCGCAAAGAACTCACCCGTACCTTGTAACTGTCGGAATTGTATATTACCGAGTTGCTTCATCTTGCTAAGAATACCAGAATATTGATCAAGTGGAAAATGGCTAGTCAACATGAATCTGACAGCTTTTTTCTGAAAAGCATATTCAGAGACAACCTGTAATATATCAGGGACGACGTATGGAGTAACAATAATGATTGAAGATTTTACGCGATAAACGGCATCTTTTATAGCAGCAACCATAGCATCTTTTCCCACTACTGGCCAAGTTGTAACCTTAGCTATTTCAGGAATTGAACTTGAGGCATTAAAAATATCATTTAACGTTTCTTCGTTATTCTCTGCTAGTTCAGTTGAATCATCAATAGAATTCATGAACTGTAATGTGAAATCTGCGATTGCATCTTTTATATTTTGAATAGTATCTCTTGTGGTATTTGATAAGCTATTTTGGAGGGTCTTTGCATTTTGTTCATATTTAGATTTATGATCTGCAAGCATGTCAGTTAAGTTTGTATTCATATCTTTTGCTTCAGCATCCCATAATCTAATTTCACTATTAATTTTATCTGAACAGTCTCTTTTGCCACTATCGAAATTCATATCCACATCTCTAGTCCAATCTGCGCTTATCTTTTTAATTTCAACATCAAAGTCAGTATAATGTTTTAGAGAATTGTCTTTATGATTATTTATTGCATCATCATATTGTCTATGATGTTGTTTAAGTGAACTTTCTAGAGAATCTTTTAACTTTATTCTTGTATCGGAACAATCTTTTACACCACCTTGTAAGGTATCATCAACTTCGCCAGCTAGATCGGTTGCTAAGTTCTCTAATTGAGCATTTATAGTTTCCTGAGTCCTATAATCAAGATCATTAGTTTCTGAAGCCAACCCATCATTTTCTTTTACCATAATATCTGTTACGTCAGATTTAATCTGTTCTGTGGTTATGCGAGTATTTGCGATGTAATCTTCACTTGCTTTAACAAAATCTGGTTTCATAGGTTCTGTATATTTTAAAATATTCTGTATAGTGGTTTCATGCCGAGCTTTATATTTTTTCTTCTTTCCCAGCCATAAAAATCCTTTTTTTGCCATATCTTCAGAAAAGTCAGTAAACCTATTTGCATGTTCAAGTAAATTATCAATTAAGGTTAAAGTCATACTTTTAAAATCATTTGTCTGGTCAATTAAGGTTCTATGCCTATCATCAACTCTAGCTTTTAAACTTGTCTGGAGAGTGTCTGTAGTGTTCTTCACATGATTTGTGTGTTCTTTTAACAAATTCGAAATTTTAGCTTTTAAATCAGTGATTACTTTATCCATACGTTCTAAGTATTTCTCAAGAATTTGTTCCATTTTCGGTTTAAGTTGGTTTGCGATATTTTTATGCCTTTCAACATGTTCATCCAGCTCCATCTTCAATTGTTTTTCTAAATTTTCGACTCTACTTGAAAAATCAAGTAATAATTTCGAAATCAATGATGTTAGATCGTCTCTTGTCTTAGTAATTTCAGTTTCATTTTTATTAACAATTGTCTCCGAGATATTTTTTAAATTTGAATTTAAAGTATCCATTATAGTATGAATATTACTTTCCAATGCCCTGTTAGTCTCAGTAAAACGCGTAGTGGCACCATCTAATCGATTCTTTTTAGTTTTATTTTTAGAATCAGAATCTTCAAAAAAAGTTTTGATTTGAGTATCAACGGCATTTTCTACCTCTCCAATACTTTTATCTTGAATCGCTTCAAGTTTCTCAAACCGATCAGACTGATCAGTTAATATAGTATCTTTAATTCTAGCAATTTCACTTCTAAAATTCTCTGATTCATTTGTAAATAATTTGAAATATGGTTCAAGTGGAATATATCTATCAATAATTCCTTCAATTCGTTTGAGGAACCCTTTCTCAACTAACCAATTGGTGATTTCTAATACAGTTTCATATTGTAACCCTTCATGCTTTTCCACTAAAGTCATGTAAACTTCAGAAGGAGTCGCATGAGGCACTCGTAAATAGACTAAATAAATATTAATGTGTTCTTCGTCAAAACCATATCGTGTGAATACCTCTTTAGTGAAATCTTTTAACGACATAACTTTTTCTCCATTAAATTGAATTTGAATTCAAATTAAACTAGATTTAAGATGAATTCCTTATTATTATTTTAATCTGAAAATGTTTAATAATATTTTCAAAATTTCAAAATTTCAATTTAAGGTTTAAGGGATTTTTTTCTATTTAGGGTAATCGAATTCTAGCGCAAGAATAGCTTTATAATACATAAGTGTTTATATATCGAATGATAATTCTGTAAATCAAATTAATTTTATGGGGTATAATTATTCCTCAATCTTTTTTATAGGACACCCGTTAATTTACTTAGACCAATTTAGGTGTTCAAAATAGAATGAAAAAGTCAAATAAAATAATTATCGGAATTTTTACTTTCGCAATTTTCTTAGCGTTATTCAACGTTAATACAGTATTAGCTACTCCAGATACTCCAATTCCTGTGAATAGCCCTGGATTATATCAATATCAAGTGCAGGCGAATCACAGTTTAACGTGGCAATTTCAATTGCAAACGAGACTAACAGTTCGAGCAAATATATCAATTCAAGGATATATCAATTGTAGTGAAGCTCCAAAAATCGGAGATAAACATTTTGAAATTGAACTTGAAGCAGAGAATGACCTTGAAATGAATATGACATGTACAGAAGAACAGAAAGAATTAGGATTATTACTAGGAAGCAGATATCAAGTAAGAAATCAAAATCGTAACTTATTATATCAAGAAGGGTTTTGCATAAGGATTCAGACAAATAAATCAGGAGCAGAACAAATTAAAGCACAACTTAAAATTCAAGCAAATAATAGAAATCGCGAAGGAACATGGGCTTACTACAATGAAACCGAAGAAGAATGGGTAGCTGTTCCAACAACAGAACAGGCAGGATATTTAGTTGCCGAAACTAACCACTTCTCTGACTGGACGATTCTTATACCTGAAACTGATGATGCAATTTGGGGTTTTATAGGTATTGAGATTGTTTTTATAGGAGTAGTAGTCATAGCCGTTGTCTCAGTGGTATATAGGAAAAGAAAGTAAAAATAATCATAATATTTTTTTTTTTTAATTTTTATATAATAACAAAAAGCAATTGAATGAATTTGTTGAACACTATTAGATTAGCAAAAAGAAATAGGTATTTTTATGCCATTGTTCTACTTCTATTAATATTTTTCATTGAATCTAGTTTATCTTTCTCAAATGTAAATGCACGAAAAGAAAAAGTTAATGGTTTTTCAACTCAAGATTCTATTAAACCAAAGGAAAGAGTATTTTATGAGTTTATGAATAATAATACATTCGAAATTTCAACGGATACATATATTGATCTTTATATTGAGTATGAAAACAGTATTAGCTATCGTCAAACCTATTTTATAATAAATAATAGTCTACCAATTTCATTAAACATATCGACAAAATCAAATTTACAGAATTTTGGAGTGATCCAAGCTCCACAAAAGCCCCAAAGAGCCAATTATCAATTTCAATTTGGTTATAATTGTATTTTTAGGATAAGAACGAATACATCACTTTCTAATTTAACCATTAGATACAAAAAAAATCAACTTTATAATATAAATCCGGGGACAACATATTCATTAGCTATATTCGAATCTAATCAAGACTCGTGGAAACTAATTAACACTATTGAGATAACCAATGACACTACCTCTGAAAAAACCTTAGAAAGTTCTCTTTCAAACCTTCAGCAGGATACTGATTACTTTATCACACTTTTAGAAGTTGGGATTATTCAGACTGATTGGTCTTGGTTAGTAATCACAATTGTAATAATTGCTGTTGGAATTGCATCTTTAGTAGTTTTGATTTCAAAAAAGGATTATTTCCAGTATCTAAGAACAAGGACAGTTCCAATTGAGAAGGGTGCACATCGATTATCATTAGATGATGTTTTAGAAAATGAAAATCGAAATAAAATAATTGAATTAATTCTAACTGAACCTGGGATACATTTCAATGAATTACTACGTAGAACGGGGTTAGCCGCAGGAAATTTAGTCTGGCATCTTGACATTCTTCAGACATATAAAATTATTGGAAAAAAGAGAATAGGTAATTTTATCGCCTATTTTCCATATTATCAAAAAAATCCAATTTCAAATGTAAATCTAAAGTTACAAAAGAGTAAACTAACTCTAGAGATTTTGGAAATGATTGAAAAAAGACCTGGAATATGGAATAACTTAATTACTAAAAAATTTAAAGTAGATCATAAGACTATTCAATACCATTTAAATAAACTAATTGATCTCGGTCTGATTAAATTAGAAAAAGAAGGTAGGAAAAAGAAAATATATCCCAATTTCGAATCTGATTATTTTAATCAGGAATAATGATAATGCTTAAAGACTAGCAAACCATGAGTTAATTTGGAGAGCAAATATACTTACTAATATAAACAACACTATGAATAAAATACATAATAAATTATGCCATTTAAAGCGGCCTCCAACGTTTATTTTATATGCTCGTTCTCTAAACTCCCTAACTTTCGCCTTATAGAAAGTTTTTAAGCCTTTAGGAGTTAGTACTAATTTTCCATCTAGGGCTTCTATTAATCTCCCCTCTAATAGTGTATTCAAATGTTTTTCAGCAATTTCCGGTCCTAATTCACTATAAAAGAAGTCAGCAAATCCTTCATAATATTGTCGTCCGAGAGTTAAGCCTTCATTAAATTTGTTTATGATTTCTGAACGAGTTAGACTTTCTCGTCTAATACTTCCTAACAGATAACCCGTTAAGCGATTATCATAGACATTATCTGCTATTACTTTTATTGCGGTAATGTCAAAGTCCTCTTCTTTTTTTGTTAATTCGTATAATATTTCAAATCCCTCTTTGAAGACTAAGATAGATATAATAATTCCCACAATAGAATCAACAAATGAATAATGAAATATAGCAAAAGTTAAACCAATTAAAACTCCGGCAGATAGTTTTACATTTAATTCAGAATCCTTAGAATCACTTAAAAGAGATAAATTTCCAGATGTTCTTCCTACTATCCCTTTTAAAAACATCAATCCCGTATTTCCTAATATTGATACAATTCCTATAATATAGGATTGAATGGTTGGTGTTATAATAATGGGATTCAATAAAGCTTCAATATTGGACCAAATTAAGGTACCCCCAGTGAATATCATTAATAAAATAATTATTATACTTGCAATTTTGTCTTTTTTAAACTTTAAGCCTAAAATAACAATAATTCCAATTTTAACTAAATCTGTTAGATTTTCAAATCCGTCTGCAACCATTCCTTGGGATCCTAAATTCAAACCCGTTAAAATTTTTAATAAAGAGATAACGATTAAAAAAACTGCTGTGGAGAGCATCACCATAGTCTTAGAGAAAAATATCTTCATCCAATAAGAAGTGTGTAAATTCCAAAAGTAGCTAAACTCAACGAGATTTATTCCCTCATCAGTAAGCGTTATAATATTATCTTGATTAATTTGAATCAATTTTTTTCGTTTTGCTTTCTGTAAAAATTCCTCTACATCTTCCTCTCCTATAACAACAGTTCGTGTAGAAGAAATAAAAAAAAGACGCATCTTAGACTTTAAATCATCAATTGTATTAACTCCATCATATATCAAACATAAAAAACCATATAAAAAAGTATGGTGAGGGTCATGGTTATGAGATTCATAATATTTTGTCATCAAGTAATATCCTTTACTTGTTGGACCGTACTTTAGCTCTTTTTTTGAATAATGAGCTTTTAAATCTGTTAAAGGCATTAAATTATGATAATTTCCCAATAAAATGTTTATATAAATTTATATTAAAATTAAATTTGGAAGTAAATAAAATATAACTATAACTTTTTTAATCTACGATTTCATTGATCATTAATAAAATATTGTTTATAAAATAACTTATATAATATAAAAATGATAGAATCAGAAGCTCTACTAAGATTTCTTAAAGATAGAAGAAGTATAAGATCATTTCAAGATAAGACTATACCAGAAAAAGAAATTGAAATGATTTTAGAAGCTGGAAGATGGACTCCAAGTGCCTCAAATCGTCAACCATGGGAATTTATCGTCATACAAAATAAGGAAATTTTGGAAAAAATCTCAAAAACCGCATTTTATGGCAAATTTATGAAAGGAATTCCAGTAGCAATAGCAATTGTAGCTAAAATTAAAACAAGTCCTAAATGGTATTTGATTGATACATCATTAGTTTCAATGAATATGATGCTAATGGCTTGGTCTTTAGAGATTGGCACATGTTGGATAGGTGCTATGAATAGAGAAAAAGCAAAAGAAATACTTGGTCTAGGAGATAAGGACCATCTTTTAACTGTGTTACCTTTTGGATATATTAAAGGAGAGATTCCTGAACCTACATCTAGGAAACCGTTAAATAAAATAGTAAAATATGTATAGGCTAATAAAGATGCATCAAACTGGAATTGTAAGATCTTCAAGAGTTTCTGGAGCTTTAGTAAATTTTTGATATCCCGTTTCAGTAATCAAAACAGTATCAGAATGACGAAACCCTCCTACTCCTGGTATATAAACACCAGGTTCAACACTGATTACCATATTTTTTTCTAATTTTCTATCATATCCCTCTGCTAAGAAAGGAGCTTCATGCCCAGTAATTCCTAGACCATGTCCAGTACGGTGGATTATATAATCACCATATCCCTTTTCTATTATAAATTTTCTCACTGCTTTATCCACATCACTCATGATTATTCCTGGTTTTAGCATACTATATGCCAGAGCTCTTGCTTCAAACATTACTTCAAAGGGTCTTACAGTCTTTTCGGGCACGTGCCCTAAAAAGAAGGACCGTTCAATCTCAACTCCATATCCATCTACCTGAGCAGAGACTATTGAAACATGCGGCCCCCCCTCTTCCATAGGGGCAAATATATGAGGTATTAGATGAGGATCATGAGAAATTGATGGAGGCCAAACAGCTCCTGTGGTCTCTGTGGCTCTAAAATTAGCATTAGGTATATCTTGGACTATTTTAGACGTCATAGCATCAGTGATCTCTTTATATAAAGCAAATTCAAGGACTTTCGGACGACATTTTTTTAATAATACTTTATGCCCTTTATTTACTACTCGACACGCATGATAAATCCGTCCTATTTCATAATCAGTCTTAATAATACGAACTTCATCAATTATATCTGAAACAATTATTTCTCCGGGAGTTTTATTAGCAATTCCTATAGGTAATTCAGATTCAATGCCTACTCTAGCATTTGATCTAATTTGCTTTTGATAATAATCATACCAGTTATCGCCGGGTCGAGCAGGAAATTCATAGTAAACAACAAAATCGAGTTCACATCGCGCTCTAGATTCAAAATGCCCTTTTTCTAGTCGTGGAATTAACATTTTTGGTAATTGATCTTTTTCTATTATAAGTATAAATGGGCGTTCATGGACATAAAATGCAAAATTGGTTAAATAATAGATATTTACTGGATTAAATGAAATATAATAATCCAACTCCTGTTGCTTCATTAATTTTCTAACTTTCTCCAAACGATTCGACAATTCCTCAGGACTTGGAGGACCAGTAATGGATTTTATTTTGATACTCATAATTCATGTTAATAATTTATGATAATAATATTATAAGATTAAATTAGAAACTTAAGTTTTGTAATCTATAATTATCGGTAATTTTAATAATTTTAGCAAGAGGGGTATCTTTTAATTATTAATTGAATTTTCTATGCTTAACATCAAACTTTATCCAATTTTTCTTAATCGTTGAAGAGTTCAAAATATCAATCGTTTTGAGTGTTGAGATTCATTATATTTATCTCGGATTTAGGTGGAACCATTAATGGGGTAATTTAAAAACTAGTATTTTGGAAAAACACCTTGGAATGAGGTGTCCTATTAGTTTTGTCGGACTTTTCTACGTCATTTTCCATTGAAACGTTTAAATACTAGATGAAGAATAGTATCTTCATAGCACGTGTAAAATATGGGGCAATTTCACACCCATTAGTGCGATATAAACACGCCGCGGAGTGAAATGCCCTTCTCCTTCTAAAACGTTTTAGAAGCGTTAAATCACATTAATAATAGTTTAATTTAGGAGAAAATAAAGAAATGATGAATACTATACCTCTCCATCCTAACGATAGGTTTCTGAGGGCTTTTATACATAAAATTATTCCCTCATTAATGGCTACTCAATTAAAACATATTTCAAGTATATGTTTAGGACTACTTGCTGGCATCCCTCATAAATCGATATCGTCCATATCTCGAGCTTTACTTATTCCTAAGGATCAAAGTAATTTAAATAGAAGTTTAACCGAGAGCGATTGGGGTTGTGAAATCCCTTTAATAGATCTAAAGAAGGTTCAATTAATGCAACAATATAAGCAAACGTGCTTTAAATCAGGGGGATATCTAATAATTGATGATTCTTTATTAAAAAAGTCAGGCACGAGCATGGAATTGATTCATGCGCACTTTAATCATTGTTCTTTTACCATGGAAAATGGGTTATCATTGGTTAGCGTAAATTATGCGGATAATGTTAAGTCTTACAATCTATTAAAGGAGGTGTATTTACGGAAGTCATATTTAGAAAGTCTGGAACAATTGCATCAATTTAAGACAAAAGTTGAAATTGCTCAAGGGTTTATTAAGACTTTAGTAGAGAACTTTCCTTCGATACTAGAAAAGAATCTTACCATTTTATTTGACAGTTGGTTTTTGGCCAAATCAATAGTCGCCCTATTGGATAGATATAATTTAAAGTATGTAAGTCGTGCGAAGTCCAATAGGATCATCTTGGGATTAGGGATGAGCTTAAAAGAATATGCATCAACTGTACTTAAACGTTCAGACTTTAAAGAAGTAGTAATTGAGAGACGCGGAAAAATCGAGAAGGTGTTTACTTATACTTGCATATTACCGATTTCTAATTTAGGTGATGTAAAAGTATGTTTTGTCAAGAATAAAGTAAACGAACCTGTAAAAGCGTTTATCGTATCGAATAACTTAAAACTTTCAGGAGCGGAGCTTATAAAGCATTATAAAGAGCGTTGGGCAATAGAAACCGCTTATAAAGACACCAAACAATATTTAGGGTTAGGAGATTTTCACATTAGGAAAAAGGAAGGCATTCTCAGGTATCTAACGCTATGCTTTTTAGTGTCCACCTACTTAGAATATCTACGATTAATAGGAATTTTATGTCATTGTTATGGTTCTGAGTTAGATTTATCGAGTAAAGGAAAACAAGTAAGAGCTTATCAACACATGATATTTGAGCGTTTTTTAACATGGGTTGATACACAATATAAGGCAGGAAAAAATTTGGAGGAATTACTTATTTACTTTCGCGGGAACGAGTGCTCTAACAGCAGAAAAAATATCCAATTTTTACTATATAATACAAAATTATCTCTTAATAACGCGGTGGTTTAGATGTAAAAGTCATGCAGAATTTAAAGATCAAAAGGTTTTAAACTCATAAATCTAAGATCTTCATAGTTCATTGGAAAAAAATGCAAAACTTAAGTTAAATAATTCATATAAATAATCAAGAAATTTATAAAATGGAATTACTTTAAAATGCAAGTTGAATATCAAGATATTGAATGGGAACATGATTGGAAAACAATTGTAGAGATTTTTGATACAATTGATCGATTGAAATTGTTTTTTAAGAGATTAGATGTATCTTATCTTAGGCAGTATGAACAAAAAATATTAATCCTGAATTTAGAAAAATATGCATGTTCCCTGCAGAATTATATAATCGAAAAGTATTCTGAAAGATAATGTAATTAATACTAAATAAAGAATATGAATTTTAGGAATCCAAAATCCAATCTTTTCAATCAAATTTGCGATAGATATAATAGTCTGAAACTGTTATCCTTTCTCCTGTATCACAATTTATAGAATGTGATTCAATTAGGTCTTCAGTTGAAATTTTTTCTATCATTATCCCCGTATACAATAGATTTCTTACCTCAATTTTTCCATCTTTTCTTTTTTAATACGATGGAAATAGTATTCGGAAATGTAATGAGTCATATTAATTCTATTGAAACTGGATTAAGTGAAGACCCCTTAATGATTAGGACAATTATAGAGTTAAATATCTAATTCTACTAGTGTGAAGACTAATTTTTACAATATGTTTATGTTTTTGACAAAAATATTAAATAATTTTATTGTTGTTTTGAGTCCTAACACACGTCTTAAGCTTTAAAAAAATAGTAAGTTTTAAATAGGAATCAAAGCTAAAATTTATTTGACAAAATTATATAAAAAATTGAATGATTGATTTCATTCATTGTAGAACCATTAAAATAAAAATAAAGGGTGAATAGTATAAAAAATAAAAAATCTTTAATCCTATTAGGGACATTTGGAATACTTACTACAATATTGTTATTGCCAACAACTCTAGGTTTTACTGGTACGGTTGTACCATGTGAAATAGTAAATACTTATGGATATCAAACTGGTCTCCTTGAAGATATACAAACTGAAGATGATGATTATGTACAATGGAAGGGGGCACAATATTCATGGTTTATATTTCTGATATCGACAAAGGTTTATTTTCCAGAAAAATCTAGTGTTGGCACGAATAATGAAGTTGAAATGGAATTAAAACTTATTGGAGGGGGTAGCGTTACTATACAGATATTTTATACTGATGGTACATATGATTCACATTCGCAAGGTGCTGGTGGTTGGAGGACAGTTATCTATGATCTGGATAATTATAAAATCGTGGATTATGTAAAATATTATAATCTTGAGTGGTGGTATGCCGGAATATTACAAGTTGATTATGTTGAAGTAAATTATTAGTATATATATCTAAAAATTATTCAATTAATTCACTTTTTTTTTTTAGTATTATTAGTATGATTTTTATATCATTTAAAAATTAGTTTTTAGATTTTATTTTAGTGTTTATAAAAATCTATTTTTAATAATAGACTTAAAAGAAGTTAAAAAAGTAGTTAATTTATTTTACAGTCATTTAAGATTGAAAAAACATAATTTTGGTTTTACTTAAATTTAATTATTTTTTATTTTTGAGTAAATTGATTTTGAAGCTTAATTTTTTTATAATAAATAGTGTAATTAGTCCCAATACACAAATACTCATAATTCCTAAAATAATAAAAAATACAGTTTTTGGATAAAAACTGGCTATTTCATATATAACATCTCCTTCTGAGTTCTTGACCTTAAATGTCTCTATTATTCCTTGAGGATTATAAATTACTTCAACAGTATAATTTTTTACTCCACATCGTTGAAATATAAGAGTATTATCCTGTATTGTAACATTATTACACCCAATATTATTTGTAAATGTTGTTAAATATTCTTTAATTGGATTTCCCATAGTATATCTAAAGCAATTGGTTAACATTCTCCAAACTAAAAGATCTCCGCTCAAAATAGGAAATGAAATATTTAATGATTGAAAAGTTGCATTAATGTTAATTATTCCAGCATAATCATTATAATCGTCTAAGACTTGTTTAAAATCTAAGGGATCTTGTAGGATCACTGAAGTTTCAAAATTAAAATTTGGATGAATATGAAATCCTCTACTTGTAAAAGACCAATAATCAAAGGTATAACTCCATACAAAATAATAATGGGTATAATTTTCATTTATAAATTCTTCACCATATCCATGGTCTCTAATAATGGGGAAAATAGATAATGTTTCATTTGAATACAAAAATCTAGCAAAGATAACTGATGTTATTAAATCACTAGAATACCAATCTTCTATTGTAAGCTTGCTCCTAGCACCAATAATATTTGCTTCTCCGCCCAACCAATAACTAGGATCCATCGAAGGATTTACTGTATTATTCCAACTTTCTTCATCATAATATTTAACCTCACAAATTTGTGTACCTATCTCTAATCCAGTGCTATAATTAGAATTTGCCTTTACAAAAATAATTATATAGATATTTAAAAAAAGAAATAGTATTATAAACGATATTTTTTTTCTTGTATTTTTCATAGATTATTTCGACCACATGATTTAATTTTTAAAATAAAATTAAAATTCTCTTCGTTTGAATAAGACTAACGCTAATATAAAAAAAATTATAATGTAAATTAGCATTATTATCAATATTGCCCCAATACTAATGTATTTTTGAGATATATCAAAATCTATTAATATTATATCTAATATTAATTTAGAAAGGTAGGATAATGAGTAAATAGGTTTCAAATCACTAAATAGACTAATAAATAAACCATCAATGAAATCAAATCCTATGAATGTAAGCCCCAAAATTAATACAATGATCAGAGTTGAAGATGACATAAAAGAACTAAAAAATGTTACAATACTACCCAAAGTAATAATATATAATATAACAACCCAAAAACTAAGAATCCACGTATTGAATATTGGTTCACCATAAAAGTTATAACCGAAAAGAATCAATAAAGAAAAATGAATAATTGTAATCCCGATAACTAATAATAGATTTGCAATATATTTTCCTATAACTAATTTATTCTTATCAATTAAAGGAAGTATAACTAACCCAGTTTTATCTTTATATTCAGAACATATAATGCCTGAAAAAAAAAGACTAACTGCAATATTTATGATTAGTACAAAATAATTGGTACCGTCATAATAAAATAAATCTAATGAAGTTGGTAAGGCTTTCATTAACAATATTCTTATATAACTATTTAGAAATAATTGAAGAAATGCAATACCTGAAAAAATTATAAATTTTTTTACTTGTAATGTTAATTCAAACAAAAATATATGATAAACTGGCTTTATTCTAAAATAAATGTTATTCAATGATTTCATTTTTATTATCTCCTATTATTAAACTTAGGATTTTATTTATTATTCATTAATTATTTGAGAATATAATTTTTCTAATTGGGAAGTTTTTGGTATAGAAAATGAATCAATTATAAAATCAGACTTAAAGTTGTTAATTAGAATGTTTAATATATCTGATCTTGATTCTTCTTTACCATTATAATAAATAATAATACTTTTTTCTTTTGAATTATATATAATTTGTTGTTTAGAAATTGAAGGATCTAAATCTTTTTCTAAGTATGGTTCAAGATTTTGAATAAGCCTTTTTATTATTGAGTCTTTCTTTTCTACAGGGATTGGCTTTAAAAGCTTAAAGATTATTTCCTTTGTCCTAATTAAATTCTCTAAATTATCTAATGTGTCAAATTCAATAATTGAACCTTGATTTATCAATGCAATTTTATCACATATTTCAGTTATTTCATATAGCATATGAGAAGCAAGAAATACCGTTTTTCCTACGTTTTGAAGTTTTTTTATATACTTACGTACATCAATACGAGCGTTGGGATCTAATCCTGTTTGAGGTTCATCTAATATTATAATTTCAGGATCATGAATAATTGCTGCGATAAAACCTAATTTTTGATTCATACCTTTTGAAAAAGTTTTAACCTTCTTGTATTTCCATTTGATTAAATTAAAGGTCGTTAACAATTCGCTTATTCTTTCATTTAGTTTTTCTTTAGGATAATTTCTAAGATTTGCTATATATTTTAATAATCGATAAGGAGTCGAATTATAAAAATGAGGAATATCTATCAAGAACCCCATTTCTACTAAATTTTTAGGATTTTCTTGAAGATTCTGTAATTTTCCCCGCCTATTTAAAATAAAAATATTGCCAGAATTAGGTTTCAATAATTTAGCAATTAATTTTAACGTGGTAGTCTTACCAGCTCCATTAGGACCAACAAATCCAATTACTTCACCCCTCTTAGCTTCAATACTTACATTATTAACTGCTATAAAATTCCCAAATTTCTTACATACATTCTCTAATTTTAAAATTATATCAGAAATGTAATTCACCTTTTAGGATTTATTGAATTGCTCTAGTTTATTATATATTAAATATATAAAAAGCTTTCTTTTTCATATAACTCTCTAAAGTGTTTTTATTGATTCGGATATGCTTTGAGTTCCAACTTGGAAGATCAAAAGTTTCGAAGATCACTCGATATTGCTCCAGAGAACGATACTACATGGTATAATCTAGCTTTTGTGTTTGTTTGTATGACACGATATAAAGATTTAATTACATACTTTGAGAAAGCTATTAATATAAATCTGAATAATATCGGTACGAGAGAGAATTTGAAAAAAACTAAAAACTATGGAATCGGCAATGGAAACAAAGGAGAATTATGAAAAAAATGAGTGATTTTAGAAAGTCTATTTACATCTTTTATGAAAAATTTCTTAGAGAGCTATTTAATAATATTTCAAATTGAAAATTTCTAAACATTTAAGCTGGTGAATAATTGAATTTGAAAGGAGAACGTAATGAAATGTGCAGGTTATGGTTAGAATCGTTGGTTATAACTTATGATATTTATAAGATATTTATTAAAAACAAAGATAATGCATATAGCGTCAATGACATATTCGATATAGTTATAACTCCTTTTTATTCTAATAGTAATGCTTTTCTTCCTTTAGTTAAAACCGTTTGTGACTATTGGGTAATAGAGGGGAAGGTAAACCGTATAGAAATTAACGGTGAATTGTTTTATCATGCTTTATAATCCAATTAAGAATAACCTATGACAGTGATATAGAAGATACAATGAGTAAAGACAAAAAAATCAAAATAACATATGAATGGTTTGAATTTGTAAAATTGAGGGATACAATTCATGAATTTATTAGAGAGAACAATGAATTTGCGTATACTATAGATGACATATTTAAACTAGTTGTATGCCCATATTATCGGATTATTCCTATTAAGAATAACATTGATTTTTTTCCTACTGTAAAAAGGTTATGTGATTCTCTTGTAGAAAAAAAAGATTTATACCAATTGGAAATTGACGGGGAAGATTATTATTATTTCTTCAGAATTGGTAGAAGAAAGGACAAATCGAATTCTGGATCTAACTGATAGGTTCTTAATTTTAATTCTAAATCTCTTAAGAAATCTCATTAAAGCGCCTTAAATTTTTTACTTAATCAGTTAATATAGCAAATCTATTTAAAAAAAAAGTAGGGTGTTTTCAAAATTCGGTGATGAAATTTTTAGAAATATGTTTAGCATTATAAAATTTAATAATTCTTTAAAATCAAGTTGATTTTTTTGAAGACCAACTTCTCATCCTCATTCAAAGTTTTATAATAATCTTCCATTAAGGCTAGTGTCTCTAAATACTCAATAGCTCTTTTGCATAGACCAATCACCCCGCGTCGGATTGTTTTCTTAAAGTGTTTTAGATCAATATTAAAAGGTTTTACTGTTTCATTTTTCATGATAAATGTTTTAAAAAATTCTTCGGTAGCTTTCATTCGTCTTTTTTCAATCTTTCTCAAATGTTCTTCCCCTTTTTCATCTTTAAGCCTTTCTCGACAAAAGAAGGGAAAATCATTTTTTAACCCTAATTTTCTTAAAAATGAGAAAATTGATAATATTATATCATTTATATCTTGAGAAAAAAAATTAAAATTCCTTACTAAAAACTCATTTTCCGTAGTTTCATCATCTTTCATTTGAACTTTAGCCTATCCCCCATAATTCTTACGGTTTTAATTAATTCTATCCTTTTTGATATAAAGGCATCAAACATATTTAAACAAAAAATGGAATTTCAGATTGATTTATGGGTAAGATTTCAGACTTTTTTAATCAATGATTATATAAAATCTACTTTCATTATATGAGGAGGAAATATCATCGCAATTTTACGGGGTATAAATATTGTTCCGAAAAAGAATTTGAAAGAAGCCAATTTAAAATTTTCTGACATAAGTTTAAATATATATCTTTATACATATGTAGTAAATTATTAAATATCTAATACAAACAGGGTATAATGGAATGGGTGAAAGAGTCCCACTTGGTATAAAGGACAAGAGGGAAATTAAGAAACATTATTTTCTTACTCCTGTGGAATGGAGTAAAAAAAAAAGGCAGTTGTGGGAGAGTATTCAATATTTTATAGATAAAAACAAAGAAAATATTGGGGATATCCATAAAGCGGCTAAAATTAAGACACTAATTTTACAATACCTTAAAAAATACACTAATTTACTGATTGTTAACAGCATAAGTGGGCAGGTTAAGACAGTTTATGAATTAACTCAACAATATATTATAGCTATATGGTTAATGAATAAAACTCCTCCTGCGGAGCGAATGAAAATAAAAAAAATGACTGGTCTAGATTATAAGCTTATAAATCAAATGGCAGATCATCTAAAAGTAGAATTACCTAAAGCAAAAACGGGAAAAAACATTGATCCTTACTTATTACAAAAAATTTTAGATGCCGTACAGCTCGAAATCCAGAAATACAATTTAGGTCTTGAACCCAAATCTCTTAATAAAATAGGAGAAGATTTAGGTATAAATCAATCAGTAATTAGTTATTGGGTGAAGAAAGAGTATCCGATAGAATATGGTGAAATTTGGGGGAGAGATGAAGATTGGGGTTTGTCGGAGGTGAACCGTTCTTTAATTATAAAGGAAATTAAGACTGAAATACAAAGATATCATAACGGTCAAGATCCCACTTCATTAAATTCAATAACTAAGAAGTTCAGTGAAGATGCTTCCTATGAGACTATTCGAAAAATCGTTATAGATGAATTTCCTGAGTATTATTTATTGATTTGGAAATCTGATTATGCCCTTTCTGCTACCCAGAAAAAAAAATTATACAAAAGACTAAGCGGTGAGATTAAGAACCAATCTCCTACACCACTGAGTAAGATTGGTAGAGATTTGGAAATCAGTTATGATATGGTAAGATATTATGCTAAAAAACTATATTCCGATATATTTGATGATATGTGGGGGAAACCTAGGTTGACTGAACAGGAAACTGAAGCAATTCAAGAAAGATTTGAACAGGAAATAAAAAAATTTGAAAAATATGATGAAGGGATTACTAGATATGATAATATTAACGGGAAATTCGAGATTATTAAAAATGAGGCGTATAAACCTGATCCTATTACTGAGATCGCAAATAATTTCAATAGATCCTATGATACTATTTCTCGTATCTTTACAAAAACCCATCCAAAGAAATATGATGAAATATATGCAAAACCTAGACTTACAGAGGCACAACTAGAATCTATTATTTCAGATATTTTATGCTCGAACATACCTCAAACAGGGATTGCTGAAAAACACAATGTTAGCACAGGGACAGTCTCGAAAATTTCATTAGATAAGGTTCAGCCTAACTATGACGATTATGAACATAGTGAACGATTCCCCCATGATGTATATCAACAACTAGGAACTGCGGCTCATCAGATTATTCAATGCATTTCAACAGAGCATCTTTTGTTATACGATATCCATAAATTTTCCGAAATTCCTGATGGAAACTATACATTTGATGATCTTTTACCATGTATAGAAATGCAAAAATTTTATAATGAAATTATTAAGAAAAATAAGGGACAACTATCCTTATGGGAGAAGATCGGTTTAAATATATGTGAATATAACGAAATTGTGTTCGAATATACAAGCTATATTTCAAAAAAACACATCTGGAAAAAGACTAAAAAATATATTAAACCTAAACGAATGCTATTATTTGTAGGGACTAGATGGTATGCTGAAAAATATCCTAACCCCATAATCCACACTAGATTTAATAATGTAACAATTATCAGGTACGATATTTTTGCGGCTTTGATTGGATTATCTGATATTTTATTGAAGGAGTTCAAAAATGCTATTGAACTCAATTACAATTATGATTTAGATGGAATGAATACATTTAAAGAAGAAATTACAGGAAAATATCGTAAATTAGGATTTCCCGAATACGAAAACTATCGTAATAGACTGCATTAAAAAATTTCTTGATTCCTTATAGTAGTGTAAGGTTTCAATCTCAAATGTAAATTTTGGAAAATTAATTATTGATGGAAAGCATACTCTTTTATATTAGATAAATATGTAAAAAAATGGTGTAGAATAAGCTTTATTATGCTTCTCCTTCTAGGAGCTTATTCAATAAGAGCTCGTAGTCAGGAATCAAAAATTGTTCAAGCAAAGCGTTATTGTAGGCATGAATAAGTGCAATTAATATTTCTTTAACATTCTTTGCATTTTTTGCGAATTTGATTAAATTTTCTGCGGTTGGATCCCCATTAAAATCATTCGCGTGCTCTTCAAACCCAAATTTAGACAGTTCGGGTAGTGCATTAAAAAATCCAAAAGCGGAGTATCCTTGGTATTGAAAAAAGATAAAAAATCTTGTCTTAATATTCTTTATAATTTGAGATAAATACGCAGATGGATATATTTCTCCTAATGTTAATTCTTCGTCTTGTTTAATAACAAAATAAGGAGATATAGGAGATACTTGGGTCCCATACATTTCTTTTGGAGGGATTGAGATAAATGGCAACTTTTCTGAAACAATCGTCCAGAGATCCTCTCTTTTCTTTTCCAATAAAATATCCTTAATTTCATCATACGCGAAATAAAAATCAGCTTGAAGCGCTAATAAAGAACTTAAATACACAGATAAAGAAGCAAAAGTGGCTTCCAATACAGGTCTTCTACCACCATTATCTTCTGATGGTTTTACAATACCTTTCCAAGCTCTTAATCCGGAATAAGCGAATGATTTCACATCAAAAAAAGCTCCTGAAAGGAATAAAAAAGAAGGGGCATCAACTTTTTCACCAGTTAAAAACTCTAAAGCTTTTTCAATTAATACACTCTCTAGCTTCTCGTCGTGGAACTTGGAATGCACTTTCGGCATCTGGAGCCAAGTAGTGGGTCTCTTAGGCATTTTCTTGACACTTTAAATAGTAATTTGGTTAACTTAAATAAGAATTACTGCATAATTAATTTTTCCTATTCTAATTAAACAATATATTATCTCAATATAATATTTTGTATATAAAATCAACCATTTTAAATGAGTTCTTTTGAATAACTTGATAATTAAAAGAGCAAAATTATTTTTTTTTATCCTTTCCGAGCTCTTTGGCTTAAAAGCTCTCTCATTTTTGAAGTAATTATATCATATTCTTTTATTGATTTCAAATTAGTAATATTAATATGTTTAATTACATCCGAACTCTTATAATAATCATATTTCAAGCTCATTTTAGGATTATTCTCTATTATTTCTACAAGTGCTCCTTTAATGAAGATACGGATAAATTCTTCAGAAGATTCTTTTATTGACAGCTTTTCTGGTTCAACAATTTTTATTACAACCCGATTCAGATCATAAAAGTTCAAGATACATAATAATTCTTCATCATTACTCTTACTTCTAGTAAAAATCTTTCTTTTGATATTTGTTCCTTCCACCCTTTCTTTTGAGATATCTTCGACGAAATATTGTTCTTCAATTGATCCATCCACTGTTTTAACAAATGATTTTGAGTAAATCTCGTCTGCACTGTGAAATGACTTTCGCGATACGAGAGAATTTAAGAAATTTAACACTTCTCTTAATTCACTAATCTCTGACTGTAACTCTTCGAGTTGCTCTTTTTTTTTATAGTAGATATTTTGAATTTTACTAAGTATCTGTGATAGTTTCTCAATTTCATTTTCATTGTCTTTAGGATCCATTGATTTCATATATGATTTATAAGAACTTAAATTTATTTAAAAATTAGTGCTATAGATTAATTAAGTAATTTATTTTAAAGTGAAATTAAAATGAAGTCAATGATAATTACACCTAATTCAAATGAGCCCGAAGTTCAAATTCTCTCAAGTGAATTGAAAATCCGTGGTTATAAGGTTCAATACTTTATTCCGTCAACGATAAAAGTAGGGATTGGGTTCCAACGTGATTTTTATAAACAATTTGAGCCTCTCGAACCCAAAGCAGCTCTTGTAAGAGGGTTTGGGGCCGCAGTCACTCAAAAAATATTTTTTAGGCTTGATATTTTAAGAGCGTTAGAAGAATATGATATAAAATTAATTAATTCAAGAGAATCATTAGAAATCGCAAGCGATAAATTTTTAACATCAGTTTTTTTGGAAAATCATGATATTCCTACACCAAAAACAATAATTTGCGAAGATCCTCATAACGCATTAGAAGCCTTTGATGAATTAGGAGGAGATTGCGTCTTAAAACCCTTGTATGGTTCAAAAGGAATAGGGATAACTAGATTGAATGATAAAGCATTTGCTGAAAATGTAATTTATTCACTAGCTCAGATAAATCAAGTTTTCTACTTACAAGAATTTATTGAACATCACAATCGAGATATTAGAATTTTAGTATTGGGAGATAAAGTTATTACTGGAATGTATAGAGTAAGTGATGGCTGGAAAACAAATATCTACACTGGAGCGAGAGCTGAACCTATAGAATTAACTAATGAAATGAAAAACCTTGCTGTCAATGCCGCAAAAATAACTAAAACAGAAATTGCAGGTGTTGATATAATAGAGAGCGAAAAAGGACTCTCCGTATTGGAGGTGAATTCGATTCCAGGATTTACAGCATTACAAAAAGTGACGGATATAAATATTGCTGAAGAAATAATTAATTTTTATCTTGAAAATGCTGATTCTTAGTGTTCTTAATTTAAAAATAAAAAGAAAGATAATTTAATTAAGATGTTTATAGCTCTTCTATTAAAGCGATTAAAAAAGCAATAATCAACAGTACACATGCCCAAATTCCCGCACCAAACGCAATGAGTAAAATTGCCAAAATGAGAAAAACAAGCCAATGAAATGGAATTGGGTCATTCGGTCTAAATCCTACCCAAAACGTTATAATTACTATAACCAAACCAATAATCAAAACAATGATTCTATCTAAATCTACTAGAGGACCAACATAGCCATAGCTTTCAATATGGGCAAACCTTAAAATTAATGTTATTAATCCTACTAGTGCGCCGAGTATAACTAATACTTTGATTATGCCTTCATTTTTATAATGTTTTGTCATAAATTATCCTCTTTTTTAGAAGAATTATTTTAATTAAGATTTCAAATTATAAAAAACTTTTATTTTTTCATTTTTGAAATATTTTAATGATAGGAAGTATTTAATAAAACTTTAATTAATGCTTAAAATGATTTAATAAATATGAAGCAAATAAGTAATCAATTAAATGGTAAGATTTTCGCACATACTTATTCTATAGTTGCGAGAGATCCTGAAACTGGAGAAATGGGCGTTGGAGTGCAAAGTCACTGGTTTTCAGTTGGAAGTGTTGTTTCATGGGGAGAAGCGGGAGTTGGAGTTGTTGCAACACAATCGCTTGTTAACAAATCTTTCGGTTTACGAGGACTTGAACTTCTAAGAAAAGGTAAATCACCTCAAGAAGCAATTAATCTCTTAATCTCAGATGATGATGGCAGAGATGTACGACAAGTAGCTATATTGGATACACAAGGACGTGTAGCTGCACATACGGGCCCAAAATGTATAAAACATGCGGGACATAAAATCGGTAATACTTTTTCTGTTCAGGCAAATATGATGCTTTCTGATGAAGTATGGCCAGCAATGGCCAATGCATTTGAAAAAAGTCATAATTTATCATTACCAGAGCGAATAATTAAAAGTCTAGAAGCTGCAGAATCAGTTGGAGGCGATATAAGAGGTAAACAATCCGCTGCGATATTAGTGGTTGCTGGTGAACCAACAGAGAATAAATGGGAAGACCCTTTAATTGATCTCAGAGTGGAGGATCATAGAGAGCCATTAAAAGAATTAAACCGATTATTAAAAATTTTTCGCGCTTATGAACATATGAATAATGGAGATCTCGCTATAGAGAAAGGAGATATGGCTATAGCACTTGAAGAATATGATGCTGCGCAGAAAATGTTTCCAGAGAATTTGGAAATGACATATTGGACAGCCGTTTCTTTAGCAAATCAAAATCAGATGGATAAAGCATTAATGCTGTTTAAAAGAATATTCAAAAAAGACAACAATTGGCGTTTACTTACTGAAAGACTTCCTCATTCAGAGTTGTTAAATGTAAAAGAAGAAGAAATGGAGAAAATTTTATCATTAAAATAACATATAAAGTGCCTAAATTTTTTGATTGGATAATACCGTGATATTTTTGTGTTTTAAATAAGATTATAATTGAAAAAAAAATGTGATTGATGAAAAAATAACTCGGTATAAAAATGGAATTTTAGCGGCAAAAGAGTTATCAAAAAGAAAATATGCTGATCATACTTATTATGAAAATAAAATCTCCAAATTTGAAAAGATGTTAAAATTTTATGAAGATTTAAAAGTTTGGAAGACGTTTTCAGGTAAATAGGGTTTAGGTTATTTTTTTAGTTTCTTTACACTAGTTAAAGTACTTATTCAAACATTAATTTTTGCCATGGTTAAATAAAATTTTCACTAAGCTGAAATAAATTTATCTGAAATTCGATTTTTAATATTAGATATAATTTATGCATTGATAAGCCAATTACATTAGAAGAAGAACCATTTATTTTTTTAATAAACAAACTTGCTTTATCTCTTATTGAATAAGCTCCAGCACGTCCCTTCCATTCATTAGTTTTAATATATTCTCTTATTTCTTCATCAGAAAGCTCAAGAAATTCAACAAATGTGGTATCTGAATCTATGACTATTTTTGGATTTTTAATTTCAGTGATGGCAATTCCTGTTATAAGTCTATGTGTTCTTCCCATCATTTTTTTAAGGATTTCGAATGCTTCTTCTTCACTATGAGCTTTCCCGATAATTTTTCCATCAAGTTCTACTATTGTATCTGCTGCAACGATTATAGCATTTTCTTTATTATTAATCATTTTGTTTTTCGCAAATAATGCTTTTGCTTTAGCCAGTTCTTTTACAAGTTCAATCCCTTCCGAGAAATTTGTTTTATATTTTTCTTCATCAATGTTGGTAGCAAAGATCTCAAATGAAATCCCTGCTCGGTTAAACATTTCACTTCTATCAGTTGATTTAGAAGCTAAGATGATTTTTTTCATACTTATTTTCACATTCTTTGAATTTAAAGACTACTTTATTATAAGATCAGTTTTTCTGTAAATTTTTTCATACAATTTTTATTAAAAATTAATAATTTCAGTGGACAAAGTAATCCAAATATTAAATTTATTTTAATTACCAAATATATAATAATTATAAATTTGGTTATTAAAATTATGGAATACATTTTGATCTGGTTTTCATTAATCATATTCTCTTATTTTTTTATTCTTTTTAATTATCTACACTTTTCATATAAAGCAGATATTTTAAATAACTTATTTGGATTTGGCGCTCTATTTTTTGTATTTATTCATATTGCAATTTTTCTAATATTGATGAATCAGGAAATATTGCTTCCACCAATTATAGTTCCTTTGTTTTTTTTTGCTTTAGGGATTCCATTGGCTTTTATAGTGGTACTAATAATAATATCTACAGGGGTAGTATTTCTAAGTAAAAAAAAAGTAATAAAAGATTTTTCGAAGTTGAATAATAAATTGTTAGAGAAATGTAAGCTATGGAGCAAGGCTAAAAAAGACACGCTTCGAAAGCTAAATCATATTTTAATATTTATTGGTCTTCTGGTTGTGTGGTATATTGGATTATATTTAGTAATATTTTTTACAGGAACCTCAGCTGGAATGATTCCTACTGAAAATAATATGTTATTAGTGTATTTTAGAATTCTAAATGAACCAAATTCAATTAGGGATATTATGTTTTCATTTGGGTGGTTTTAATATATTAAGTCTATTTATGCTTGCTAATGAGTTTGCACGTAAATCTCGTTTTTTTTCATTCCCTTTTACAATTTTCCCAAAGCTTTATCTTTCTGATGAGGAGAGAGAAAATTATGGTACATATCTTTACTTCGCAATTGGTCAAATGTTTGCTGCTTTTATTTGTCCTCCAATGGTATTTTTTACTATTTTAGGTATAAGTTCCATTAGTGATTTGGCTACAAGTCAAGTTGGTATAAGATTTGGAACAAGTAATATTTTGTGGAACAAAAGAAAGACATGGGAAGGATCATTAGCAGGAATGTTTACAACCTTTATAATATGCTTTTTCTTTATCGGGATTTATTGGGGTGTAATTTTTTCTCTAGCATTTTTAATTTTTGATATTTTCACAAACAAACCCATTAAACTGTCAGATAATCTCCTAATTCCAATTGGTTGTAGTTTAACATATGTACTCTTGAGATACTTTCTTAATTTTAATTATTATTCATTTATCTTATTGTGGTTTTAATTAGGAGTGAAATCGAATTTGTCTAAGGCTGTAAAAATTTTTAAATTATTCACCTTTAAAGGATAACAATATGTATTATTTACCTACAAGCCTAATCTTCATTGGATATTTTATTTTAACTTTAATATATATTTTAAAAAATAGAAAAATTAAGGTTGAAAATCATTTATTTGCTAATGAATTATTAATTGCGTTTCTATTTTTATTAGCAGGAGTTTCATTTCCTTTTATATATCGTTTTCATTCACCCAATTTGAGTCAAAGTTCATTGAATTATTTATGGTTATTTACATCCCTCTTTCTATCAATCGAGATGGCAGTTTGGGTTTTTACATTAATCTATAATACTGTGATTTCGAAAAGAAATCCTGAAATTATGGCTCAAAGAGATTATAGGAACTTTTATGAAGAATTCAACAAAAATTGGGTTGATGATTTAAAAAGCGAATTAGGGAGAAAATTTCTACATCTTTTTACTTGTTTTGTAATTTTTTTCTTTTGGACATTAGGCACAGTCCTCAACAGTCTTGGAATCTTAGCAAATTGGGGTCTTGATAATTATAGTTTCTCATACTGGTTAATAATTACTGTAGGATTTGGTTTTGTTATAATGTTCCAGGTTGCAGATTTAGCACGCTTAAATAGATTTTACATGCTCCCTAATTGGGCTAAACGTTGGTATCAAGATATGAAACAAAGTGAATTACACACATTCGTAGCATCTACGCCCTTAGTTCTATCTTTTGTTCCTTTTATATTCGCACCTTTTCCAATACTTGCATCAGTCGCTTTAATAACTACTGGAGCTGATGCGGTAGCATGTCTAATAGGTAAAAAATATGGGAAGCATAGTCTTAAAACAAATTCTAAAAAAACTGTTGAAGGGTTCATAGCTGGTGGTTTTGCCACCTTTATAATAGTTTTTTCAATTTCAACGTTTTATCATCCTTGGTTATCGGTTAGTTTTGAAAAAATTATTCTTATGGGTTTGATTGCTACTTTATTATTTTTATTAGTAGATGCTTTTACAAAGAATATTTCTGATAATATTTTGAATCCAATATTAACTGGATTTGGAATGTGGATAATATATTTGCTTTAAAATATTTTTAGGTAAGAAATAGTGAATTAGAATTAAGAAAATTTACCCTCCAAAATAAATATATATAAAGACAATCTGGTCTCCGTCTTTAATTTTAGTTTCTAAAAAATTATCATCTCGATAACTTATTCCATTAATAATAATAGAAAGAAGTCTGTTAAACTTTCCCTTCTCTCCATTTTCCCAGATTAAGTCAATAAATTTCTTTCCATATTTTTGCCCAAAAAAATCTATTAATTCATCTAGAGTCAATTCTTTATCAAGTTCAAGTGTTTCGAACAGATTTTTTGATACTTCATTAAAAGGTGGAGAAAATTCGAGATCTACCTTCATTTTTAAATATAAACTCTTATTTATATTTTCTATAAATTTAATATGATTTTATTATTAAAAATATAATTATAATAAAAAATAAAAAGTTATTAAGAATTTTAATTTCTTGAATAGCATTAATCGTCCTCTTTTGCTTCCTTAACTCCCTTTTTAATCCCTTTCTTCACGCTTCCAGATTTAACAGTCTTTTTAACACCTTTACCTGCTGCTTCTGAGCCAGTAACTCCTCCCACTACTTTCCCTAAACCTTTTGCAAAACCTTTCTTCAAATTCTTTCCAAATTTACTTTTTTTCTTTTTTTCCTTATCGTCACCCATAATAATTCAACCAATTGTTAGTTAATTAGTTTATAATTCGTAATTGTTTCTTTAAAATAAATTCTGATAAAATTTTATTATATTCTTATATTAACATAATGTAAATTTGGGCATTATAAATGTTATGAAATTGTAAAAGACTCTTGAACTAAAATATACTTATTTTGGAAAATTAAAAATTTATGATAGTCAATAGAAGTTTATTAAAAATTTAACAATTACATTCTAATATTGTATATTGTAAATATCTATATCAAAAGATATTGAAATAATTTTTTTGTGGTGCTTAAAAATGGCAAAAGTTTTTTTCATTTCAAAAAATAATGTTCGAGACGCATGGCTTTCAGCTGTGGGGCAAGTATTATTCAAAGGAGATGATATAAAAACTGAATATGATAAACCTGAAGATCCACCCTCTAAAGATGCTACAGTATTAATAGAAATCATTAATCCATTTAGCAGTCCTATTATGCGAAAGGACAAAATTATGAAAATTAAATCAAAGTATGGAAATTCTTATGAAATCTATGGTTGTATGGCAGATACTTATTTAATTGGATCTATACAGAGCGGTTATATTGAAGAGATTTTGGAAGGAGTCAATGATCATTTTTTATATGACTCTGGTGTGAGTTTTCCATATTCCTATCATGATAGAATTTTCAATTATGCACCATTTGCTCTTGAAGATACAATTCATAGATATTATGATTTAGAATTCGTGGATAATGATTTTATAAAACACCATCAGAAGTTAATTAAAGCAGAAAAGATAAAATCTACAGAAGATATAGATATATGGAAGCTAAAGGATGGTGTAGAATTTGAATTAGACAAAAAAATCTCAGATAAAATTGGTATAGATAAAATACCAATAGGGATTTTAGATTTTCCAAGAATTAATCAAATCGAATATATAATTCAGAAATTAAGAGAAAAACCATATAGCCGTCGAGCGCAAGCAATAACATGGAGACCTTTAGTAGATCCATATCATGTAGATCCTCCTTGTTTACAACGAATCTTTATGCGTATAAAAGAGGGAAAGTTAATAATGCAAACAACTTGGAGGAGTAGAGATTTATTTCGAGCATGGGAAGCTAATGTAAATGGAATGATTAGAATCCAAAAATACGTTGCTGATCAATTAGGAGTTGATATTGGGCAGTATTTAGATTTTAGTAATTCTCTCCATATTTATGGAAATACAATCTCTGAAGTAAAAGACATGTTGAATCGTATGAAAAATAAAGGAGAACTCCCAGAAGAAATTATTAAATTAATGGAAAAAGACTAATACTAATACATACAATATTTAATTAAGAATTATTATTCACTCCTTTAAATTAACTCAAATTTAATAAAAAAATCGTGAGAATTGTATGAATTTACATTTAAAAATCAATTTAGAGGGTAAAATTGCTATAATAACGGGTGGTGCCGGAGTCCTCTGTGGATGTTTTTCAGAAGCTCTGGCAGAGTGTGGGGTAAAAGTTGCTATTATCGATATTAATAAAGACGCAGCTGAGAAGGTAGTAGATAAAATCAATTCAAAACAAGGTGTTGCTATCGCAGTTAAGGCAAATGTATTAGATATGGAAAGTTTACAGAAAGCTGAAAGGATTATTTCAAAAGAATTTGGCTCTTGGAGTATATTGATAAATGGGGCAGGAGGGAATCATCCAAAAGCTACAACATCAAAGGAATATCTAATCAAGGAAGATTTAACAAACAAACAAAACGAAATTATTACTTTTTTTGATTTAAAAAAAGAAGCCATTGAATTTATCTTCAATTTGAATTTTATTGGAATGTTTTTATCAACTCAAGCATTTGCTAAAAAAATGGTAACCGAAAAAGATGCTATAATTATTAATATAGCATCAATGAATGCTATTCGTCCTTTAACTAAAATCCCCGCGTACAGTGCCGCAAAAGCAGCAGTAAGTAACTTTACTCAGTGGTTAGCAGTACATATGTCTAAAGTAAACATCCGTGTTAATGCAATAGCACCGGGCTTTTTTTTAACAGAACAAAATCGTATTTTATTAACTAATAAAGATGGATCATTTAACGCTCGAGCAAATAAAATTCTTAATAATACTCCAATGGGACGTTTTGGCAAACCAGAAGAATTAATCGGAACGCTTTTATGGTTAATTGATGAAAAAGCTTCTAGTTTTGTTAATGGGGTTGTAATTCCCGTTGATGGAGGATTTTCTGCATATTCGGGTGTGTAAAATTTCAATTATTTAAGGTGAATCAAAATGGAAATGACATTCCGCTGGTATGGTGATAATGATCCAATACCTCTAAAGTATATAAAACAGATTCCAAGAGTAACTGGAATTGTAACTGCATTATATGACGTAAATGTAGGTGATGTATGGCCTATAGAAAAATTAAAATTGCTTAAAAGAAAGATTGAAGCTGAAGGATTGAAATTTTCAGTTATCGAGAGCATTCCTGTTCACGAGGATATTAAGCTTGGGCGTCCTACTCGTGATGAATTTATAGATAACTATTGCCAAAGTATTCGTAATATGGGCTCTCTTGGTATAAGAGTTTTGTGTTATAACTTTATGCCGGTATTTGATTGGACTCGTACTGAACTCAATTTGGAGATTTCTGATGGCTCAAATGTTCTAAGTTATGATCATGAAAAATTAAAAAATATAAATCTTAGGGAAGATACATTAGAACTGCCTGGTTGGGCAACTCAATATAAAAAAAAAGAATTGGATGACCTATTGGATGTTTATTCAGATACTGATGAAAAGAAACTATGGTCGAATTTGGAATATTTCTTAAAGCAAGTTATTCCCGTTGCAGAAGAATCTGGTGTAAAAATGGGTATTCATCCTGATGATCCCCCATGGCCCATATTTAATTTACCTCGTATAATTACTGATGAGGCTGCTTTAGAACATTTTGTAAAGATTGTTGATAGTCCATCAAATGGAATAACTTTTTGTACAGGATCTCTTGGTGCGAATTCAAAAATAGATTTAATAAAAAGTATAAGAAGGTTTGGGGCTATGGAACGTATTCCATTTGCTCATTGCCGTAATATCAAGCATACGGGTGAATATAGTTTTCATGAAGTTGAACACCCTACTGAATTTGGAGATATTAATATGTATGAAGTAATAAAAGCTTTTATAGAAGTAGGGTTCACAGGTGCGATTCGTCCTGACCATGGGAGAATGATTTGGGGAGAAAAAGGACGTCCTGGATATGGATTATATGATAGAGCTCTTGGTTCAATTTATATATCTGGGCTTTGGGAAGGTATAGAAAAAACTCTTAAAGGTAAGTAAAGAAAATTCAAAAGATTTTAGGAAAAATTTTCTTAGTGTTTTCTTCGATCTGCAATTCTAAATCTTTAGAATCGATTTTTATAATATTAGAGATTGTATTTAACACTTCTCTAATCATTGCAGGTGTACCGATTTTTCCCGAATATTTAACTGGGCCATCACTTTCAAGTAAAAGAAATTCTTTGTCAACCCTTAAAACTGTCTTTTTGACTGCGGGAGAATAATTAATTGCAGGAGTAATTGAGAAGTAATAACCTCTATCAATTCCTACATTCAGAAGATCTTCAGGACCAGAATACCAATGAATATTAATATTAGGTATTTTATATGATGGAAGCATATCGAATACAATCTTTTCTGCACCCTTAGTGTGCAAATTAACGGGTAATTCTAATTCTTGTGCTAATGAAAGCATATCTTCAAAAATTTTCTTTTGAAGTGTATATAGCTCTTTCTCTTTAATAAAATGATGATCCAAACCAATTTCTCCTATGGCACAAATATAATCTTTATTTTCTTTAATTAGATCAATTACTAAATCTATTTGATTTTCGATATTTTTATTCATCTTTACTTCTTCTGGATGGATACCTAATGCAGGATATATATTATCAAATTTTTTGGAAATTTCTAAGATCCTTTCTAAACTAATAAAACTCATTCCAACAGAGATTATCTTTTGTACTCCTACATTTTTTGCATCTTTAATGATTTCCTCAAGAACTAAATAGAGATTAGCATGACAATGTATATCTATTAGCATTTTTAAAACCTCTTAATATTAACAAAAATAAAAAGTCTACATATTATTTACTTGCTCCCGTATTAGAGCGATCTTTTTTACTAATTCAAATTTTCTTCTCCTATTATAATCAGAAGAATCTAAAAGATCTTGTAAAGACTCTAGCTCCGTTAATAAGTAATTTTTAAGATCTTCTTTTTTAAAATGACCTATATGTTTTGGAAGAGGTTCAATTTTTGCGGCTCTTTTAGACCTTAAATCTGAAATAGCTTTTGCCATTTGTGCTTGGAATCCCTTAGTTTGTGTTGGATCAATATTCTCTAAAGTGTCAAAAGAATCTTTCAATCCATTAATGAAAGCTTCTAGATCTTCAATATCAATCTTATCTTTTCCCATTTAAAATCTAAGAAAATCATTTATTATAGAAATATAAGTTCTAAAAAGAAATTAAATATTTATTATTGATTATTTATCTTTAACATTATGTTTCCGCTTATAATACATAAATATATTTAAAATCCAAAAAAAACTATTCTACATGTATTTATTAGATATAAAGGTGATTTTTTGCCAAATACGAACAAAATTCTCCCGAACACATTAAAAGATTATAGTAAGAAACAGGTTTCATATGATAATGCAATTAATAAATATATTAACCCAGGAAATAGAATTTTTATCGATTCTGGATGTGCTGAACCTATAGATCTCACTAAAAAATTAATTGAACTTGGATTGAAACTTCCGGATGTAGAAATTTTACATTTTCTCAGTCTCAGTGATTTGGATTATTATGAAACTGCGGGTGGTATAGAAGATTTATTTAGACATAATGCATTTTTTATAGGAAAATCATTGCGTAAATATGTGGAAGTAGGTCAAGCAGATTATACTCCAATGCTTCTCTCTGAAATTCCAAAATTATTTACATCTGGAAAGATGCATGTAGATACAGCATTAATTCAAGTAAGTCCGCCTGACCGAAACGGTTTCTGTAGTTACGGAATTAATATTGACATTGTTAAACCAATAGCTGAATCTGCTGAAAAAGTTGTAGCTGAGATAAATCCGAAAATGCCCCGTACTTTAGGTAATTCGTTTATTCATATGGATGATATAGATGCTTTTGTATTAAGTGAGCATGATATTATTGAATTTAGCTATGGTGAGCTGGATGATGTTTCTACTAAAATAGCTAAATTTGTTGCATCTTTAATTGAAGATGAATCAACTATTCAAATGGGAATAGGAGAGATTCCTAATGCTGTTACAAAAGAATTACTAGATAAGAAAAATTTGGGCGTTCATAGTGAGGTTTTTTCAGATGGGATAGTAGATCTCGTGGAAAACGGCGTAATAACTTGTAAAAAAAAAACATTACATAAGGATAAGATTATTTGTTCATTTGTCATGGGTTCAAAAAGATTGTATAATTTTGTTGACGATAATCCTATGGTGGAGTTTCATCCTTGTGATTATACAAATGACCCATTTATAATTAGTCAAAATAAAAAGCAAGTGGCTATAAATGCTGCTTTAAGTGTTGATTTAACGGGTCAAGTGAATTCAGATTCTTTAGGACACAAATTTTATAGCGGAATTGGTGGCCAAGTTGATTTTGTAAGAGGTGCTGGAAGATCTATAGATGGAAAACCTATTATGACTCTACCATCTACTGCAACATTAAAAGATGGGACTATAGTGTCTAGAATCGTACCTTTCCTTCAACCAGGTTCTGGTGTTGTAATAACAAGAGGAGACATCCATTATGTAGTTACTGAATGGGGTATTGCTTATCTTTATGGAAAAAGTATACGAGAAAGAGTACTCGAAATGATAAATATTGCTCACCCCGATTTTCGAGAAGGATTATTAAAGCATGCAAAAAAGTGGAAGTACATATATTCAGACCAAACATTACCAATTTCAATTGATGGAAGAATAAGTATTTATCCTGAAAAGTATGAAACCTTCTTAAAGCTTAAAAATGGAAAAACAATAAAAATTCGTCCTGTTAAACCTACAGATGAGAGGATGATTCAAGAACTTCATTATTCCTTAGATGAACGAGATAGATACTTAAGATTTTTTACTCCTATTAAAGATTTTAGACATAGAAAAATTCAACCAATGGTGAATATAGATTACTCCACTGATATGATTTTAGTAGCAGAAATTAGTGAGAATGGAGAGAGTAAAATTATCGCTTTAGGCGCGTTTTTTAAAGCATATCAACCTTCTATTGCGGAGTTAGCATTTGTTGTTCATAAAGATTGGAGAAATCTAGGAATAACTAAATATTTATTAAATTATTTAGTAAAGATTGGTAAAGAGCTTAATTATAGAACATTTTCTGGATCAATTCTGCTTGAAAACAAATCAATGCTTCATATTATTAATAGCTCGGGTTATTCTCTAAACCTTAAAAGAATAGAGGACGGAGTTTCTGTGTTCGCTTTTGATCTTAATTGAGATTATAACCTTTAGCAATAATTATAATTTAAAATCCATAAGTTATTTTTCCTTGAGTAGTTAATCTAATTTACTATTCATTTATTGATTCTTGATGTCTAGAATTAGTGAAAATTTATTCATTACCGACTTCTATAAATTATATAAAGAAAAGGGATTAATAAATGAGGTCATAAACTCATTTCAGAATTTTATTTACGAATATTTTACAAATCATAAGAGAAAATTTCCTTTCAGAGAAAATATTACTCCCTATAATGTATTAGTTTCAGAAATTATGCTTCAACAGACTCAAACGGAGAGGGTATCAGAAAAGTTTTTGAAATTCACAGAGAAATTTCCAAATTTTTTAACATTATCTCAAGCTCCACTTGATGTTATTCTTAGAGAATGGAAAGGTTTAGGATATAATAGAAGAGCTGTAGCATTAAAAAAAATTGCAGAAAGTGTTATCAGAGATTATAACGGGGAGCTTCCAGACTCTAAAGAAACATTGGAATCTTTTCCTCAAATAGGTCATAATACAGCTTCTTCAATTATAACATTTGCGTTTAATAAACCTACAGCCTTCATTGAGACCAATGTAAGAAGAGTTTATATTTACTTTTTCTTTCCTAAAAAAGTTAATATCCATGATAAAGAAATTTTACCAATTGTAAAACTTACTGTTGATAAGAATAACCCTCGTGAATGGTATTACGCCCTCATGGATTATGGTGTAATGCTTAAAAGAACACATCCAGAATTAAATAGGAAAAGTGCTCATTATCGAAAGCAAGCACCATTTAAAGGTTCATCACGACAAATTAGGGGAAAACTTTTAAAAATGTTAATTGATGCTAAAACGTTAGATATACTAGAAATCCAGAAAAGAATTAAAATTAATGACTCTAAAAGATTAGAAAAGATTCTTTATCAATTAGAAAAAGAAGGTTTCATTACAATAAAAGAAAATATTGTAAAAGTAGTAAAATAAAATACTTCATTTTAAATTCAGTTTTTTCATGTAATTACCTATCTTGATGGCTATTCGCTCCTGTTTCTTCCAATCCCCAAATGCAAATCCTCTAGAAATTAATGATTTAATCTCGTTCTTATAAAGATCCTTTATTCTTTTTACGGGTACATTTGCAAAGGGAGTTTGAGGTAAAGGAATAAATGAATGAGCATGTATTCTTGCATCCTTAGTCGCTAAATCCCTCATTACCTGAATTGTTAATTTAATATCCTCTTCAGTTTCTTCAGGTAATCCAAATATAAAATCTACATTAATTTTTAAATTATTTTCTAATGTTAAAGCTACTGCATTATATATATCTTGAACGGTATGTTCTCTATGACATGAATCCAATACTTTTTGACTACCTGATTGCGCTCCAATAGTAATATTATCATTATCAGCATATTTCAAAACTAGATCTAAAGTATCAGTTGTAACATGCTCAGGGCGAACTTCAGATGGAAATGTTCCTAAAAATATTTTCCCTTTTTTACCGATAATTTCTTTGGTCTTAAAAAGTAATTCTTCAAGTTTTTCTAAATTTAAATTCTTTCCATCCTTAGAACCATATGAAAAAGCATTCGGAGTTATGAATCGTATAAAGGTCAGATCTCCATAATAGTTTTTTAACTCTTGCACATACTTACAAATTATTTCTATACTTCTATGCGAAGGTTTTGTGCCGAAAAGATAGGGTGTTTGGCAGAAGTAGCATACATAAGGGCATCCTCGTGTTATTTCAATCGCACCGAATCGAGTACTTTTCACGGGAAAGGGAGGATATTCATCTAAATTTACTATATTACTTTTTCCTGTGTAATTATATTTCTTATTCTCATTTATGTAAGCAATTCCCTTTACATCATCAAATTTCTCATTATTTACTATTCTTTGCGTAAGTTCGATTATAGTTTCCTCACCTTCACCGACAACAACAATATCAACCCCCATTTGTAGAGTTCCAAAAGGATCTCCTGTTGGATGAGGCCCTCCTGCGACTATTATAGTTTTATTTTTAAATTTCCTTTTTATTGTTTGAATGAGATCTTGAGTTTCTAAAAGTTGAGTTGTATAAAATGAAATTCCTACTATGGTTTTATTATATTTTTTGACAACCTCTTCTAGAGTATCTATAAGTTTACTTCGTGATGGAACAAAATAGAAATCGATGCTTTCAAATATCTCATCTGTTTCAAGAGCTCCCGCTATAGCATTTAGACTATAAAAGTTATCTCTATGATAGTAAAAAACGTAAGCGATATTTTTCAAGGAGGGTTTACTCATCATAATAAACTTTCAATAATCAGATATAATATAATACAATATCTTCTAAATTAAATTTATAATTCGTTAAGTTATTATGGTAATTAATAAAAATTTGTGAAAATAAATTGATTTTTAACCGGTTTTAGGCAACATTGCAGAGAGAGATAAGTTAATCTTTATAATTTATTTGACTCTTGAATTTTAAATTTACATGAAGATTTATTATTATATCTTCTTTCCAATTATTTAACCTGTTTTTTGTTTTTAAAAATTATATCTTAAAGAAATGTCTGATCTAAAAGATTATATAGAATTTGAACAGGGTAGTATCCCATTAATTATATCTGTGCCTCACGGTGGAATTTTAGAATGTGAGACAATTCCTCAAAGATCAGCAGGAGTTTTTGGAATTGATAGAGGGACTATAGAATTTTCGAAGAAATTAATTGAACTAATAAGCTTAAAATTTAAAAAAAAATCTTCAGAATTAAAAACTCCCTCTTATATTATTTCAAAAGTTCGGCGAAGTAAAATTGATTTAAATCGGTATGAAAGTGAAGCTTATAATCAAAATTCAAATCTTGCTAGAGAAATCTATAGATTTTACCATAGAAAAATCCAAAAATTGGTAAATTACAATATAAGTACATTTGGACGTTCATTACTCTTAGATATACATGGATTTGAAAAAGATAATCGCCCTTCTGGATTTCGAGATGTAGAAATAATCTTAGGCACTAATAATTTGGAGTCACTTTTCTCTAAATCAATTCTAAAAAGAGACTGGAATAAAAACATACGTGGAAAAATCATAGAAAAGTTTCTTGAGTTAGAAATATCGATAGCACCGGGGCATCCTAGAAGAAGAGAATATGTACTATCTGGAGGATATATAACACAACAATATGGAGCATCCCACTTTTCATCAAATAGTAAAACTATTCAATTCGAATTTTCAGATAGGATAAGAAAATATGATATAGGCTTAAGAGAAATTGTATTGAATACTCTTGTTGAAATTTTATATCAGGAAATTGGTAATGTTTAAGTACCTTTTCTAAACTTATTTGTTTGGGGATAATATCAGTTTAACAATTCGATTTATAAATTTGCTCTTTTGAATCTTACAAATATGAGCAACTTTCATATAATTGAAAGATTCTGCTAATGTATCAAGATAAGAGATGTTATATAAAATTGAAATATTTTCATCATTTCTCATGAATAACTTATCTAACTCTTCTTGGATCTTGTCTTCATGAATATTTGAATTCTTTAATACTCGTCTTTTTATCTCTCTAATGGATTCTCCAAAATTAATATCTCTAATACTTGATATTAGAGAATTTAAAACGAGGGAGTAAACAATAACGTTATTAATATTTTCAGATTCCTCTAATGTTTCAAATTTAAGTTGAAGATCCTGGTAAATTTCTCTAATATAGTTTTCATCCATACCTTTTATTCTTTGAAAATGCTTAAGAAATTCTAAGTATTTGCCTTCAAGGAATAAGTGTAGATTTTCGTTAAATAAATCTTTAAATTTCCTTACTATTTGTCCTGAATTACTAATCTTTAATGAAATTTCGGGTGTTCTCCCAATAATTATATCACTTTTTTCTTTATAGAACTGTTGATTAATTAAATTATCAGTTGCCGAGTATAAACGTTCTAAAACCATTTTTATTACAAAACACCTAATGACTAAATATGTCGATGATCTAGTTCCAAACTAATAATAAAAATACAATGTTTTAATTTTATGCATTAATTAATTAAATTTTTAAAAAGTAGTTTTAAGGTAAAATAGTATTAGTATATTACACTTTTCGGTTAAAATTTCAGTTTATTTATGTATTCAACCGCTTTTTATTCAGTATATAAAAAAAAGAAATAAAACCTTTTTATATCATTATATCCTTTTAATATTGTTATTTATGTAATATATTTTTAAATAATTTTTAAAAATCACTAATAAAATTACAAAAGAAGGTTGAAAATTAAAATGGTTGACGAATCATTATTGAAAAGTATAAAAGCAGCCCAAGATGCTGGCGCTGCAAGCGCTTCACCTGAAGACATGATGAAAGTTTTCGAGTTTATCAAACAAATCTCGACAGAGAACGAAGATCTTAAAGAAGAATTAGAGGATATGGATATAGCCATACAAATGATAATCACAGATGCAGATAAGAAGCACTGGCTCACAGTAAAAGAAGGAAATTTAGATTATGGTGAAGGGAATGTAGAAAATCCTTCATTCACAATGTCTTCCACGCTCGAGGTAGGGGCGGGTATTCTTATGGGAGAAGTAGATGCGACTTCTGCGTATATGGCTGGAGATATAACGGTAGAAGGTAATCTTCAAGATGCTATGGCTTTTCAGGAAGCTCAGAAATTTAATCTTTAAAAAATTGCGATATCCGCTCTGAGCCTGAAATAATCGAATTAGCCTTAGAAGCATATGAAGATTTAGCAGAGGATTTATAAATAGTCAATAAAAAGTCACAACTTTCAAAGTTTTTTTTTTTTTCTTAATATTTTTTTACCCTTTAAATGTTAGTTACACTCTAGTTTTGTCAGTAAATTTGTACTTTAATTTTGTCAATTTATGTCACTAATTTGCCAATTTCTCCCCCTCATATTTTGCACATATTATTTCCATTAAAATAAAAAAAAGAGAATTTTGCATTAGATCTTACCGATCTAATGTTTTTAATAGAACGCTGTTAAGGTAGACCAAGAGGTTCTTTCCCTCGTTAATTTCTTGAACCTCTACAGTCTTACCTGCCAGCTTGTAATCGATGTTATAATCTTTTCCCTTATACTTGATAGTTCCATTATGGGTTATTTTCCGCTTTTTTCGTTTTTGTTTTATTGGTACGTTGTAAGAATGGGTTATAATCAGCTGATCTCTATAGTATAGTTCTATTTTATCTTCATATTCAATCACTTCTACTCGTGTCCCAGAGTAGCCTGGAGGAACGTGGTATTTCTGTGTTTTATAATGGATTTCATTATACTTATTAACTTTTCTCTGCTCTACTTCATAAAGCCAACGGTCCCAATTTATGTTCGCTTGAAGAGGTCGAAAAATTCGATCTTCCGCTTCTAAAAATCTTTTCGCAGGAGGGCAATTCTTGGGTAAACTACGATGAGGTTTTTCAGTATTATACCAATCCACCCATTTTTTAAACATTTGATTAAAATCGGTCAAAATATATCCAGGATTCCATTTTACCTCAAATCGAGCTTCCCCCAGAAACATTTGTTTTACGGTTCCAAACCATCTCTCAAGCTTTCCCTTGGTCTGGGGATGGTTGGGTTTGGCAAAAATCGGTTTGATATCTAAAAGTTCTAATAATCTAGTATATTTTGTACCTAATTCTCCAATTAGATTTCTAAATTGTGTTCCGTTATCTGCAAGAATCTGATTTGGCCTTCCATAAGCCATGACGGCATTTCGTATAATTTTTAATACATTTAATCCCCTTTGGTCTTTAAAGTATTCTGCTGCCACAATAAATCTTGAGTAATCATCAAGTAAGGCAATTAAATAGAGTTTTTCCATGTGACCTACAGTTTGAACTCCTGCTATATCGATTTGCCAGAGATCGTTAGGCTTCGATCGTTCAAATTTTACATATCCTTGTCTTCGATTTCTACTCTTGTAAATTAAACCTTGCTCATGAAAATATTTATAAATCGTCGATAAGGAGGGTGTTGTGTTGGGAAATTCCTTTTTAAGTAATTTCCATACTATTGGAGCACTTCTCGGGGGTATTTCTTTTTTAAGCTCTATAATTCGGTTAAAAACTTTGGGAGGATATTTCTTAGAACGCTTATGCTTTTTCTTTCGATTTTGTTGATCGGGTGAACTCTTATTATTATGATTACTTAGCCATCTATAGATGGTTCTCTCCGATTTTCCGTAGTGAGATGCAAGCTCTTCTATTGTAAGTCCCTTATTATGGCGTAATTCTCGTGCTTCTTCACGATTTAATACTTTTTTAGGCTTTTTCATCATTATCAATCTTTTCTTTTTTATGATAAAATTTAAGTATATACACTACAGTGAAAGCCATTCATAAGTGTAAATGTGATTTAGGTCATAGGTTAACATTTAAATCTATTCATCTTAAGTTACCGCTCACTTCAAAAATGTCACGTATAGTACAAACGACAATACATCTATCGTCAAAAAATTGCAGATGAAAAGAATAAAAAAAATAGTAATTTTACTGACATTTTTCATTACAGATGACTTGTGGTCAATAACTAAATAAATGGCAATAAATTACAGATTTTGTGACATTTTTTGATTACGGATCACA
>Ga0307444_1000100_pt1 | contig 45528 bp, 73 predicted proteins | sample SalMarSW160340MG_FD_202145 | JGI IMG/M metagenome (GOLD analysis project Ga0307444, IMG submission 202145) | Salt marsh sediment microbial communities from the Plum Island Ecosystem LTER, Massachusetts, United States - SW1603-40 | ecosystem: Environmental > Aquatic > Marine > Intertidal zone >...
TTGAGGAGCTTACGGGGGCGGTCAAAACGGCAGAGAGGCGGCTCACGGCATATCGGGATTTGGTGAAGCATCAACAAACGAAGCTGCAAGCATTGCGGGTGCAGCTTATCATCGCGGAGGAAATCCGTAGGAGAGGAAATGATGACACTTGAGGAAGCAGTGAATAGCGCGGTGAGGAAGTGGAATGAGGCGGCAGAAGCGGCGCCAAACAAAGGTTCGTGGGAGTATATTGAGCCTTGTGCGTTGTGCGATTTTACCGAAAACCCGTACGGCAAGTCCGGAGAGTGCGGGGCGTGCCCCGTTGTCACCGCATTTGGTTTGGACCCCGACGGCCGTTACGCGTGCCACGAGTTTGTTGATACGGATGGCACAACGATAGACGCTCTGCTGTCTGTGCTGTTTCTTGCCGCGGCCCTCGGCGTAGAGGTGACAGGATGAGTCCGGCCTGGCATAATCGCCCCGCCAAATGGCCGCCGGATATCCCGCCACCTACCAATTGGTGGCACCCACCGGAGAAGAAGCGGGACATCGGCCCCACTGCCCTCGCTGTGCTTCTCTTGGCTGTCGTTGGTATCGTTGCCGTGGCGGTGCGCTGTGGTTGACTACTTTGATGACAACGAGCTGTTGAAGCTCTTTGCCTCAGCCCCCGAGGAGCACGAGGGTGGCCCCAGCGAGCTGTTTGCTGCGCTCGGATGTGCGAAGAAGGTGCGCCTTATCCTAGAGCGCATCAAGCAGGAAGGGGAGGCGTTCGATGTCCTAGGAAAGCGGACGTTCGCCCGCAACATCGGCTCGACCTGCCACAAGCTGGTGGAGCTGTATCACGACGGGGAGAATCCGGAGGACGTGTTCCCACAGCACAGCGAGCAGCCTGAAATTGATGAGATTCTCCAACGTGCCTGGCCGCTGTTCCGCGCCTATCGCGAGCAATTTCCGCCTGGCTTTTGGGGTAAGCTGCTCGGCACTGAGGTCAAGCTCCCCGGCGGTGGGCGTGTTGACGCCCTCTTTGAGGTGGATGCGGCCGCAAGCGAGCGCATCTTTGAGCGCTTTGGGGAGCGCGTGCGGCCGGGAATCATGGTGTGGGATTTGAAGACCAGCCTCCAAAAGAACAATCAGCTCCACGAGAAGTACGAGTGGAGCCTCGCCGGGACGATGTACCTCGCACGCACGGAGGAGGCACTGGGGCAGCGGCCAAGCTGCTTCTTCATCTTCCACGCGGTTGCCTACGTCCCCAAAAGCAAGTTGTGGGCTGAGGGGAGTTGGGCGTCTGGTGCCGCGTTCGACGCGGAGGATATGCTTGGCGAAGATGCACAAGAGCGGCTCGCGAACGCGCAGTGGGTCGCGGCCGAGAACACGAAAAGTGGGAGGGCGAACATCTCCCGCTGCAACGACTGGGGCCAGTGCGCTTTCAAGAGCGATGGCACCTGCAAAGGATGGTAGAGATGGGTGATGACACGCTGTATTACGCAAGACTCCAGGAACTCAATGACCCTCGCTGCCCCGAGGAGCCCCTCCGCGAGGATGAGGCGGAGGCGGTGTATCGGGCGCTCAAGATGGCGAAGAAAGCGTTGAATGATGTTCTGCATGGGGATGGGCATCCGGTTATCATCGCTAACAACGCCCTGGCAGACATCAACGACATCATGAAAGGAGCGCGATAGTGGCAACCTCTGTGGCCGATGTGACAGCCGCCCTCGCAAAGGGCAAGAGCGCAACAAGCAAGCCCAAGCTCACGCTGTCGTCGAGCAAGGACATCCCCTTCTGGGCGGGCTTCCGGGTGATGGTCCTCAGCGCCTATGGTGAGGGCAAGACGCACTATGCACTGACGGGAAGCCGGTTCTACCCTCATGAATGGCCCGCGAAGGAGCACGTTGAGCTGGAGGACATCGTGCTCCTCGAAACTGACAGCTCGGGGCTCATCATGCTCGAGGAGGGGAACGTCAGCGTCCCCCGCATCCTCGATTTTACAGCCATGACGGATGCGGAGATGTTCTCCGTCTTCATGGACATCCCGGCCTTTCTTGCTGATGTTGTAGCAAAAGCGCCGACGCGCCTCGCTGTCATCGACACCGCCAGCGTTCTGTTTCAGGCCGTTAACACTGTCATCCAAACGAGGAACGAGGGCCCGAAGGGGTACAACGAGTTTGCCTTCAAGGCCCGCGAATGGATGTCCAAGCTGAAGAAGGTGCCGGTCCCTGTTCTCCTCACGGCGCACATCAAGCCGCCGAAGGTCATCATGGACAAGAACGGCGCGTTTTACAAGGAGGACTCCGCGGTTGCTTCGGGTACGAAGGGCCGCCTTCCCTTCGACCTGGAAGGGAACAAGGGCGCGAATCAGATTCGGGCCGCGCTCACCCTGACTGGGCGGCTCGTGTCGACGGAGCAGCCGGGCGGGGCGAAGAAGCGGGAAGTCCGCTTCAACGACACGAAGACAGAGGGCAAGATGCGCTTGTCCGTGTGCGTGAACGAGGTCGAGCCGGCGCATCTCGGTGCCCTGCTCACGAAGATTGCACAGGGGTGTGAGAAGCCCATGCCGGAGGAACAATGAGCCAACCGCTGAAATGCTTCATGACAGGGAGCCGCGTTTTCGGGTACGCAACGAAAGATTCGGATTTGGACTTGGTTGTTCTCTGTGACGACGAATTGCAGAGGGAGCTAATTAAGATTGTGGATGGCTTCGAACGACTCGCCGGATTGCCGACCAAGGTCCCGTCATCCCCATATTACGCCGGACGCGTGAACTTCATTATTGTCAGGGACGAGGTGGAGTTTGAGGCGTGGTGGCGTGCCCGCGAGCGTTGTCTCGCTGAGCCGTACATCACACGGGCAAGGGCCATTGAAATCCACGAAGCGTGTCGCACCGACGCATTTGGGGCTAGTCCACTCAAGGGGAAACAATGAGAGACACCAGTCGACTTGCAATCAGCTACTTGTTGATGCTGTCAACGCTGCGGCCAAGCATGGAGAAGATGCCACTGATTTTCGGGGCCCCCGTTGTCACCATCGGGCGGCAGGGGCGCTTCACCGTGGCGCGGCTGCTCGTTCTTGTCAACGGGCGGCTCCAGGAATCGTTCGGGGTCGCCGCGCGAAAACCCAGCGACGATGAAGACGAGACGCTCGGGGAGAACCTGGCTATCTGGCGCGCGTGCAAACGCTTGCTTTCCGCCGACGAATGGGTGTAGAGTGTCGTCCATCACTATGACAATGGACCAATGGCAGCGAGACATCGTGGCAGCCCGCGAGAAGGTGAAGAAGCTCGAGGCGGCCCGCGATGCTCTCGCGGAGAAGTGTCTCGCGCTTCAACAGGCGCTAGATGACCAAAGGATGTTTTCCGACGGGTTGTACCACGCGGCCCAACGTGTGGTTGAAGCAGCGTCATGGACGCGGGATGAATTTCCTGGTGCTCATGCTGTTATTGCTCTCGCTGACAGCGTTCAGGCGTTTCGAATCAAGTGTGAACAGGGCATTGAGCCCCAAACCAAAGGAGCGTCCCTATGAGTATGGACCCAAGAGTCGCAGCCGTGATGTCCGGAATCAAAACCCCCCTCAAGTCCGAGAAAGGCATGTTGCTGTTCGGTGAGGTCGTCGACATCAGCGATGGCGAGAGTGGGGCTGGGCGCCCCCAGACCACCGTCCGCATCGCCCCCATCGTCAACGACTATCCGCAGCAGGACCTCGCCATGTCCCTCTACGTTCAGAGGCCCATGGACGACGATGACCCGGCCACCCTCGGCAAGATTCGGGCGAAGGGCGGAGCGTTCCTTCGCACCTGCGACCCCGAATTTCCGAAGGCCCCCCGCAAGGTCAGCAAGGGCGTGTACGAGACCCAGGACGGCGCGACCATCTCCGGGCCGGCCGTTGACCGCGCCTTTGCCGCCGACCGCCTCGCCGTATTCAGCGGGCTCCAGCGGCTCGCCGACGACGAGGACTACCTCAAGAGCTTCGTCGGCAAGCGGCTGTTCTTCAGTCCGCAGAAAGCCAAAATCAACCCGCCTGGTTCGGACTACAGCGGCATCAGCCAGTTCATCGGCTTCGTGACTGCGGAAGCTCGGGACGGTGACGTGGTGAACACCACCGACGTTGTCGACCAGGACACCCTGCACGAGGCGGTGGCCCAGGCTCTCGCCGAGATGGAGGAGTGATGACAGCGAAGGAGAAGATTCTCAAGCTGATGAGCCGGCGGTACCGCACCCATGCCGGGCACTGCATCGATGAGCTGGGGTTGAACCCCAACACGGCCCGTGGCCGCCTGTCGGAGCTTCACAACGCGGGCCTCACTTACATAGCGTGTCATGGGACGCCTGGCGTCGCCGGCGAGTACCGTGAGTACGCGCTGACTGGTCGGGGCCGCCTGGCGGCGTTTCTGCCCCCCGATAATACCACGACGAACGGCGCGGTCGCGCCTGCCTAACCCCTAGAGCAGGGGAAGCCGCCTCGCCGGTCCGACCCCGGCGCAAGGCGGCGCCCATGGTTTGTTGATGGACTACGGTAAGCCACTCGATTGTGCCTGCGCCAGTTGCCCGCTGGCGCAGCAGCCATTTTGTCCCCATCTGACCACACCGAATGCTACACACACCTGGCTCGCCGAGAGCCCCGGTCGGCAGGAGATTCTGCGCCGCACCCCCCTCATCGGCCCAACCGGAACAAGGCTAGACCGCGCCGCCCGCGAGGCGGGTATCGTTCGTGCGCACGCCAACATCGGCAACAGCGTGGCTTGCCTCCCGCTGAAGGGGATGAGCGACAGCGACTGGGGGAAGGCTGTCAAGTGCTGCGCCCCCTACCGTACGCAGTTTCTCCAGAGGCACAGCGGTCCTATCTTCTCCATGGGGAAGTGGGCCCTCAAAGGGGCGCTTGGGCTCGACAGCATTCAGAAGTGGTACGGCTACCCCCAAGAGAGCCGTGTGGAGGGCGTTGAGGGGCGCGTGGTGCTCCCGGCGCTTCACCCCACCTTCTCTTTCATCCACGCGCCTTGGTGGGGCGCGGAGTTCGACCACTCCATCCAACGGTTCGCAGAGATTCTCCACGGAACGTGGAAGCCATTCGTCAAGCCCCCGCTTCTTTGGCGTGCGCCGGACTATGAGCTGGTCGCCGCGCTGGACAGGCTCGACGGCAAGCTGATAGCCCACGACGCGGAGACCGCTGGCATCGACCCTCAGTTTGACAAGCTCATCTGTCACGGCTTCAGCGATGGCAAGGAAGCAGTCACCCTAATCTGGCCGCCGAGCTCCGAAGTGTTCGAGGCGCTCTTTGCCTTGTTGCGCCGGACGAAGCTGTTCGTTGCTCACAATGCGCAGCACGACCTCCTCGCCCTCGAGAGCAACGGTATTCGTTGGTGGGAGTTCTTCCGCGAGGAGCAGATTGTCGACACCATCAATCTCCACGCCATTCTCCATCCAGATATGCCGCACAGTCTCTCCATCGCCTCGGCGCGGTACCCAATGCCGCGATGGAAAGCGGAATATCATGATGAGAGCGAGGCGAAGGGGAGCGCCATGTTCGCCCAAGCGCTCGAGAGCCGCACCCTCATGGACCGCCTCTGCGAGTACAACGGGCTCGATTGCGTGTCAGACGCCTGGCTCGGGCGGGACTTGGGGGCGGAGATGGCTGCCTCCCTTTCAAGTACGCAGCGGACCTACTCCGACCTGGTTGACCGCTTTTGGGTGGCGCTGGATATGCGCCGCCGCGGCGTTCCGGTCAACCTGGCGCTGCGGGAAGAAAAACAGGCGAAGTTCAAGCGTCATCGCGATACCGCAGAGGCGCGCTTCAACAAGCTGGCACGGCGGATGTTCTGGCCGGCCATCAACCTGGGCAAAAAGGCCATCACCAACGACGTGCGGTGGCTATTCTTTGATTATTTCGGGCTCCCGGCGCTCGATTGGACGAAGGCCGGCCAGGCGAAGCTCGATGCGTGGACGCTTCAGCGCTGGGCGCACGGCGGGCTTGCCGGGCGGGAGGCCGCCTGTGCTGCGAAGCTCGTGTTGCGGATGCGGCGTGGGGAGCACATGCACGGCATGGTCGAGAGCCTCCCAATATCGCCGGACGGGCGGCTACATTCGGGGTGGAATCCCTGGGGTGCCCTAACTGACCGCTGGGCTTCGAGCAAACCGAACCTCCTGAATCTCCCAAAGCGGGGCTTCGGGGCAATCCGCGACCTCATCACTGTCGAGCCAGGCTGCTCAATAGTTGGGGCCGACATGAGCAAGGTTGAGCTTCGGGTCATCGCCATCCTCGCCAACGACCGACCCTTGATTGAGGCATTCGCGAAGGGGGTTGACGTTCACATGGCGAATGCCATCGACCTCTTCGGGCCGAAGGCGACGAAGGCGCAGCGTGACCTAGCCAAGCGGCTTGTGTACGGGTTCAACTACGGCGCCGCAGCGGAGACCGTTTGGAAGGCCCTGGTTACGCAGTTCCCGAAGCTGGCGTTGAAGGTGATTGTGCACCTTCGCAAGCAGTGGTTCAAGAAACATCCGGCAATCGCCGCCTATCACAAGAAGGTACTCGCCAGTACGCTGAAAACGCGGCAGCTCAGGAGCGGGTGCGGCCCCCGCACCTGGTTCTTTTTCCCCGGCAAGGTAGACCCTAACGAGCTGTACAACCGGCCTATCCAGGCGGCCGTGGCGAAGGTCATCAACGATGCCATCGTCGCGCTATATCGGGAGGGGTGGGATGTGCGGCTCATGTGCCACGACGAAATCTGTCTGATGGTCCCATTTGGCCGAGAGCCCGAGGCAGTGGATGCCCTGTTCAGACACATGGAAGCCCCGCATGCACTTGCGGGTGGTATGCACAGTCTTCCCATTGACCCATTCATCGGGGATAATTGGGGGACGCCAAGTGAAGCGTTGCTCGATTGGGTTGTAACGATGGAGCGTTTAGGAAGGGAGAGAGATGATTGAAATCGTCAAAGTGCCGGCGGCAAACTGGGACAAAGGAGCACGCGTCAAGAAGTACATGCGCTACCCAGCGCAGATTGACACCATCATGTTCCACCGCATCCTTGTGGGCAAACCGGCCACTGATACAACCGTCGAGAACGTCATCGAGTTTTTCGCGGATGAGGGACCACGCTGGATTGGGACGACGGATATGCCTTACACGTTCATCGTTCAGGTGAACGGGGTCATCGCGCAGTGCGTTAATTTGCAAACGAAGACGCCGCACGCCGGCGGCTACAACCGCAGGGCAGTTGGTATCGGTGTGGTAGGAGACTTTCGGGACCACCGCCCAACGGTGGCGCAGACTTTCGCGTGCGTCACGCTCGCAGTGACGCTCGCAGAGATGCTCCCCGCCCCGCCGCTCGTCACCGTTCACGGGGCAATCCCCAAGGCAACGAAGGACAAGAACAAGCTACTCGGCGGGGCGGAAGAGTGCCCCGGCGAGCACTTCCACAAAACTTGGTATCGCGCTCGCGATGCTGTTTCGCGGCGCATGAAGCAGGAAAGGATTGAGTGGTGACCTGGTTCAACAACAAGTGGCAGCAGTTTCGCGCGTGGCTTGAGGAAATCAAAGAGCCCTTCGACGTTTGGGAGGACTGATGCCCACGGAAATTCAGCAGAAGTACATCGATGCGGTCAAGGAGCATGGCAGCAAATCAGCCGCTGCCAGGGCGTTGGGGGTCGATGAGAGTGTTGTTCGCCGGTGCCTCAAACGCGCGGCGCGGCACGACCCATCGCTACACGCTGATGGTGCACCGGAGGGCTATCTACTCAAGGGCGTGTCTACCTTTACGAAAACACCCAGCGGCGGCGCTTGGGTGAAAACCGCTGTTGACAAAGAAGCCATGCGCGAGGTGCTCGAAGCGGTCGTTCAGGACATCGCTGACAGCGGTCGGGGGCTACTCGAGCCGCTGCCTCCGCCGGCAAGCGTGCTCGCAGACGATTATCTTGCGGTCTATCCACTCCCGGACCCTCACCTTCGACTGCTCACGTGGAAGCCGGAGACCGGGAAGAACTACGACCTCAAGATTGCCGAGCGGGAAATCAAAGCTACCTTTGACGGGGTGGTCGCGACAGCCGCTTACAGTTGGCACGCGGAGAAAGCGCTCCTCATCTCCCTCGGCGACTTCTTCCACAGTGACGGCGAGTCGCCCTTCACCCCCGCCAACAAGAACATCCTTGACACGGAGGGCCGCTTCGGAAAGGCCGCAGTCGCGGGCGTCCGTATCCTCCGCCACATGATTGACCGGCTCCTCTCCGTACACCAGGAGGTGGAGGTGTTCCTCATCGCCGGCAACCATGACGAGAATCAGGCGGTGTGGCTTAGCATCGTCATGGCGGCCGTGTACGAGAAGGAGCCCCGCGTTATCATCCATGTTAACCCCGCCCGCTTCCAGCGATACGAATTTGGGCGATGCCTCATTGGAGCGGCGCACGGGCACACCATCAAGCTCGCGCGGCTTCCTGGCGTCATGGCCGCTGACTGGCCGGAGCAGTGGGGTCGAACTCATCATCGCCACTGGTACATCGGCCACGAGCATCACGACAAGGGCCACGACGAGGACATGGGGGCGAGTTGGGAGACCCTCCGCACAACGGCCCCGAACGACGCGTGGCACGCCGGGCGGGGCTACCGCGCGAGCAGGGACCTCAAGTGCGACATCTGGCACAAAGAGACCGGCCGGAAGGCCCGGTTCATTCAGGAGGTGACGGGATGAGCAAGCGCGACTGCAAAACGTGCATACACTATGGTTCGTTGATGGATGTTGTCGACTTGTGCGAAAATTGCACGACAGGTGAGCATTGGTCTCCGTCTCCGAGGAAGCCCCGCATGCCTTCTCCCTACGACCTCAACGCAATCGGTGACTACCGTGCGCGGAAGGGGTGGAGATGACCCCCAACAAATACCACATCAGTTGCAAGGGCTGCGAGCATCTCACCGAACACAAGCCGGTGGTTGTTGGTGGGGAGCGGCGGTGGGAATGCCTCGACTGCGGGGCGCAAACGAAAACGGTGATGTTCTACGTCAAGAAAGCAAAGGAGACCCTGTAATGCCCCTGAAACCTGGCACGAGCGCGAAGACCATCAGCAAAAACATCCGGAAGCTGCGGCACGAGGGGCGCCCCCAAAAGCAGGCTGTTGCGATTGCGATGAGCAAGGCGGGGAAGCCGAAGAAAGGAAAGAAGAAATGAAGTTCATTCGGGAACCAAAGAGCGTCTTCGTTCAAGCGCACCGCGTTGAGGATGGGCATGTCGTTCAAGCCGCATCCGGCGGATGCGGGCTGAAGCATACATGGAACGGGCATACTCTGATTTTGTGGGAGAGCGGGCAAACAGTGAATGACCCGGACTACCGCGTCTACGACCTCGGTGAGGCAGTCATCTCGGTGGAGGACGCCGAATGACCCCCGAGGCCCTAAAGCTGTTCGAGGCGGTCAAGAAGCGTGTAACCGAAGAGGTTGAGCCAATCGACCGTGAGGAGCCGGAGGCGTATGTGCAGCCTCTTCAATTTGCGTTGGACATCTTGGCCTTGGCGGGCAGGACGAATGAGGCCGACGTTTGGCGGGTCATCGACACGCTTATTCTCACAGACTGCGGCGCGTTCGAGCGCCGCTAGTCCTCCGCGGCTTCTGGCTCGAACAGGGCCAGAAGCCGCCTCTCCGCGTCCAGCCAGCTAATCTCCATCGCCCCACAGACCGCTTCCTCTCCCCCCGGACGGAATAGCTCCCCCAAGCAGTGCGCCCACACCAACATGTGGAACAGCTCGTGAATGGCGTGTTTGATATCCCGTTCTCGGACTACCAGCTCCCGCACCCCTGAGTCGAAGCTGCCCGCATCCTCCGCCTCGGGGTCATGGTAGACCGATACGGTCTCCTGCCCGAGGCGGACTGCCCCCAAGCGCTCCCTCATGGGAGGAACTTGACAGCGAGCCCCGCGAGGAGCCCCATTGTGGCTGCGATGCCTGCCACCTTCCCGTAGAGCCGCCAGTGGCCCTCGGTCAGCTTGTCAAGCCTCTCCACAATCGCATCGCCCTTCTTCTCCACCCGGTCGAGTGCTGCTAACACCCATTCTCTGTCATGCTCCCACGCCATCACACCACTCCGTCAGCCCGCGAACGGGCCTGGTCTCTTGTGGCGAAGTTGGGCCCCATCTTCCCGAGCTGGCCGTACGCACTCATCGGGAGCCGCTGTCCACCACGTTGCTGCATCATCCCCTGTGCGAAACCGGCCTGCCCAGGGGGACTAACCGAATCGTTGAGGCCGAGCTGCAGAAGCACGGCACGTTGGCCACCATCAATCTCCTCTTCGTGCATCGCCAGTTGCAGCGCGATGCTCTCGAGCAACTGCTTGTAGAGTTGGGGATACACCTCCATGAACACCTGAATCTGGTCCTCGGTGGCGATGCCGGCCATGATTTCCCGCATCGTCTGAACCGGGTTGAGCGCCGCCGCAATCTTGAGCCCCGCACGGTCCACCGCCGAGGCGGGGGCCTGGTCGAAGTCCCGGGCGAGCGCAGGCTGAAATGTGTTCAGCCGGTCTTGTGGGAGCGCCTCCATCAGTGCGCGGTGCACCGCCGCGACCTGCCGCGCTCGGCTCTGCGCGTAGGCATGCGCGGTCTCCGGATGCGTGGCAGCAAGGGGGGCCGCTACCATCGCCACGTGCGTTGCCATTGCGTCTGGACTCTGCATCAGCCGCGAGGTGACGCGGAGAGTGTCCCGCATCTGCTTGCGGCTGCCCTCGGTCCCGCCAACAACCTGACTCCCAATGATGGGTGTCAGCGTCGTACGGACCTGCGCGCGGCGGAGCCACTGGGCAACTGCTTCGTCCACAGCCTTCGTCACGGCCGCAGTCTGCTCCACCAGATGCTTGTTCCTTGCAACCTGGTAGCCAATGCGGGCAAATTTGCTGGTTTCGGGGAGCATGTACTTCAGCCCCTGCGCCAGGCCGGCACCGACCGCGACCCCGGCGAGCGCCCCACCGGCCCCTGCGGTCGCGCCCAGCGCCCCGCCAAGTGCCCCGGCGCGGAGGGGGGACACCAGTGACCGCCCAAGCATCCCCATCATAGCCGCGCTCCGCCAAGCGCCGATGGTAGCGGTCTGGCGGAAGGCGCCCATCACTGACTCCACCGCCTGCGCCTTCTGAACAACCCCCGCTACGTAGCTGCCGATGGTGGCAAGGCCGCTATAGCGCTGGTTTGCCTTGTCCCAGGTTTGGCGAAGCTCAGGCATGAAGTCGTCCGTCTTCGCGCGGAGCGCGTCGTCAAAAGCGCGCCACAGCTCACGATGTGCGGCGGCCTTGGATACGTCGTCTGTGTTGAACAGCCGCTTCCACGCGTCATGGAGGCGGGACCGCTCGCGGATGACTTCCTCATACGTCCACAGGGCATTCCGTTTGACGCCCTGGCGTCCGCTTCCCCAGCGGTAGCGGTCGAGGTTTTCGCGGAGGAAGTTGCGGATAGGGTCATCCGCCGTGGTCGAGCCAAGCTCTGCAACGCGGTTGTCAATCGCATCAGCGAGGTCCCACACCGTTACGTAGGGGTACGCCTTTGCGGCGTCCGCGTTTGCATGGCGCGCAGCGCGCGCGGCGTTACGGGCTTCCGTCGTGGCATCGCGCGCTTGAAGAGCAGCTTCGGCGTTGAGCATTGCCTCCGCCTCGGCTTTCGCCTGGTTTGCAGAGATGAGCCCACCGGCCATGTCATCCGCGCGGAGGGCGTGCGCGCCTACCTCAGCGCCGGCAAGGTCCTTGGCGCGCTGAAGTCGCGGCCCCACTTCGGCCTGTCGGACATCTTCGAGTCTATCCCCCACGCGGCGGGTGAACACGGAGCCATCCTCGAGAACATCCATGTCGAAGAGGTGCTGCATGTAGTCTTCGCTGCGGGCCTTCAGCTCCTGAAGTTGCCGGCCGGTAACCCCGTTTTGGAGGAGTGCTTCATCGGCGACCGTGCGGCCCACGAGCTGTAGCTCGGAAACCTGCTGGCCGCTCGGGCCGACTGCCTCGGCTGAGGCCATCCGCTCGAGTTTCCGTGCGGCGCCCCCCGCCACGCGGTGAAACGCTGCCCCGAATAGGTCAGTGAGGACGGACGCACCCGCACCGAACGCCGCGCCTGCCATTGCGGCGGAGCCCACCTCCGCCGTTAGCACTTCACCGAAGGTGCGAGGGTCGCCAAGGTTTTTCTCCTCAAGGGCCTGCGCGACGCCCCAAAGCCCAGCGTCAGCGGCTCCGAGCGTTCCCCACACCCCCGCTCTGGCTGCAAGCTTGCCAACAGTCCCCAAGCCTCCGCGCCCCACCAACTCGCGCGTCAGCTTGGCCCCTATTGCCTCCTGCGCCCGCATGGATATGCCAACAGGGGTAGGCGCGCGGATGGCCGCCCACAGCCCCTTCGCACCGCGGGCGGCAGTGCGAGCTGCGGGGGCCTCCGCCGACGCGAGGCCCTTGACGGCGTTGAGAATACCGGGTGTGCGGGCGCCTGTGGCGGCCCCGCCGGTAAGAAAGCCCTGACCGACAATCGTCGCCAGTTCAGCCTTTAGCTTGGTGCCGCCCGCAGTGGCCTCGATGTTCTTGACATAGGCCGGGTCGAGCGCTGCAAGTGCCGCGTCGGAGAACCCAAAGCTGAGCCCTGCTGCTACCCCCATTGCCTCCGCGCCGGTCTCGCGAGGGGCGATGAGGGGCAGCGCCGCGGCGGCAGGCCCGAGCAGCATCGTATATACACCGGCGCCGGGCAGTGAGAGCAGGTCGCCCACTGCCTTCGCAGCCCCCCGGCCGAGGAGCCCCTCGCTCATGAAGGTCTGCTCGTCGGTTGCCAACCCGATTTGGGGGTTCTTCTTGATGTACCCCAGGAAGTGTTGCTCGGGGATGTTTGCTACGCGCCCCTCCTGGTCGGCGATGTTGATGAAGCGCTCTGTTGCGCCGCTGTCCAGCTTGCGAGACTGCACCTTGGGGAGGTAGCCAGCGCCGACGTACTCGGCGAGCTTCCCAGGTCCGTCGGGGAGGTCAACCCACCGCTCAGTTTTGGGGTCGTACAGCCTCATCGGAACTCCGGCTCGTATTCCCCGGCACCTTGCGGCTCCTGTGCAGTGCTCCCACGGACGGCACGTTTGAGCATCTCAACATCCTTTCCGCTAAGCTGTGCTGGCGTGAACTCAGCCCCCCGGGGGACAAGCCCGTAGCCCGTCTGAAGGCCGGTCCACCAGCGAACAGGCATCTGTCGCATGAACTCACGGAGCCCCGCCTCCACTTCCCCAAAGAAGTCGATGGCCGTTGGCGTCGCCGCGCCGAGGTATCCGCCGACCAGCTTCTCCGCCTCCGTCTGCTCGAAGCGGGCGCCCCAGTTGTAGAACTTGCGGAGGTCATCGACAATCTCGGCGAACTTGGCCTTCATGACACCGGCCTCGGAAGTCATGCCGGTGCGGTTCATCACCTGCGCAAGCATGTCGGGATTGCTTCGCAGGTTAATCAGCTCCTCGACGCCCTGCATCATCGATGCAAGATACTGATGCTGTTGGGCGATGTTCTCTCGGGTGCGGGAAGTAAGCGGCGGTGCCCCGGGGAGGAACTCCATCCCCTGCGGAGGCGTGTACGCCTGCTGTTGCTTCACCCCTAATGCAAAGGAAGCGTTCTCCCGCTGTGCCACCAGGTTGAGCATGTCGCTGTACTTGTTCCACCTCTCTCGGTGCTTGCTCATTGTCAACGCGTTTCTGTGGATGACGCGCTGGTCCGCCGCATTCTGCGCCTGACGGGCGAGCCCTAGCCGCCGCGCTTCCATCTCGAACGCGCCCCACATCATGTCCTTGGCGAGCGCTTCCCTTTCAATGGCGCTATCGGTCATCTTCGCAGCCATATCGTAGGCGGTGCGGGCTTTTGTCACGCGCCCCTGACGCACGTTGTAGCCGCGCACCTGCTCACGGTAATCGCGGTCCATCAGGTCGTTGAGGGTTTCCCACGGAGTGGGGACATTGGTCCGAGCGAGCGCGTTGCCGATGATGCTGAGCGAGTTGAAGAACAAGAACAGCGCCTTCTGGGCACCGCCCATGTCATTCCACAGGCGATTCGGGTCCATGTTGCTGGCTTCCGCTTCGGCTGTCCCCAGAATTGCCTGCGCTTCTCGCGCCTTGATTTGGAGGCTGATGTCGTCGGGGTTGCTTGCGGCCAACGTCATCGTCTCATTCAGCATCCGCACCTGGTCCGCCGGCATCCCATACTGCGCGAACATCTCGGCGTCTTTGATGGCTGTGTTGGCATCCTGCTCGGCCTCCCTCAGCCGCTTCAGCTCGCCTGCTTGAAACGCCTGCCAACGTGCGTGGTAGCGCTCCGTGAGGTCGGCGGCAAGCTGGGATGCGGCCTCCTCCGCTTCGGAGAGTGGCTGGGTTTCCCCTGGAGCGCCGCGGACGCCGACTTCCATCTCCGCCGGAAGCTGCTCCGTTGCGGCGCCGCCCATGCCGAAGCGCACCATTTTCTCCACGTTTGGGACGATGCGGTCAATCAACTCCTGCTCGGTGCGCGCGCCGGTGATGGCCGCCGTGATATCCATCGATGCATCGTGGACATCCTGTGGCATGGGGTCCGTTGGCTCTTGGGGGAGCTGCGTGCCAAAGTTGGCAACGTCGGATGGTCTACCCGCTTGTCCCCCCGCGGCGGGGGCGGCCGTCTCAGCCATCGGCTCCGTCGGAGAGCTGAGCGCTGTGGCCTCGGTGCGGCCCGTGCCGACGATTTCCTGCGGGGGGGCAGTCGCCGCCTCTACGGCGGCTGGAACGGGCATGTTGGCTTGCTCGTAGGCGGCGCGGGCGCGGGGCATCATTCACCTCCCATTTCGGGCTGTTGTTCAGGCATGAAAAGCTCTCCGGTCATTTGCCGGCCCATCTCCGCATTCTCAGCGGCCGTTGTCAATCCGTGGAAGCGGACAAGGCCGTAGGCTTCCTCGAGGGACGGCTCAACGCCTAGGTTCTCACGGAGCCACATCGCCGCGGCGGGGTCACCCGCCTCCGCTTCCATCGTCTTCGTGAAGATGTCGGAGGGCCGAAACTGCCGGTCCTGCATCATCATGGTGTTCACCCGGTCCCACGCATCCATGTACTCGGGCGAGCTGACCCAGGGAGCAATCGCCTCCTGGTCGCGGTCCGTCAGCGAAGCCATCTCCGGCATGAGCGCGTCGCGGAGGGCGTTCATCCCCTCCCATGCGGCGCCTGCCGCCATGCCCACGGGGCCCCCGACGGCGCCGAGGAGAGCCCCCTCTTGGCCCGCCATGAGCGCGGCAGGCACGGCCTCCCACACGCGTGTACTAAGCGGCGTCGGCGAACCAGGGCCCATGAAGCCCCGGTCGCCCTCTGCCGCCGTCTCTGTGGGGGTAAGTAGGACCGACGCGGCGGCACCAGCCGGCCCGGCGGCGCGACCAAGCATCCGCCCAGCGCGGCCCGTTGGGGTCTCCGCAATACGGCGGAGGTCCGCCACCGCCTCCTCTGACAGCGTGGTCCGCATCCGGCGGGCCGGAGTCCCCTCTCTTGCAATCTTCTCCAACTGCTTGATATTGGGTATGCTTTTCGTCGACCTGGGGGTCCCCGGGGTGTCACTGAACTCGCGGAGCAGCGCCTCGTCTGCCTCGAATAGGCTGCCGCCGGGCTGGTCGGCCCGGTGGGCGGCATCGAGGAGGTCGCGGGCAAACCGCTCCGAGGTGGCACTGGCTGTACCCCCTCGAGGGGTGCTTCCACCTGTGCGGCCTGGACGGAATCGGTGCGCACCCTGTCGCCCCGCTTCCGTGAGCCGCTCTGGGTCAGCGTAAATGTTGGTTGGCGTTGTCTTTTTCGGCATTTGCTACCTCGCGAACGGGAGCTGTGGCTGCGCGGCCATGCCAGCCTCGCCCGCCCCCTGCCGCCCGGCGGTCGTGGGCGCAGGGCCCCGCGGAAGCTGCGGAATTTGCTGCGGAATAGGCTGCGCGTTCTGGGCGGTGATGGCCTGCTCCACAACCCAGGTCGGCACCGGCTGGCCTGTCTGCGGATTGATGATGTACCCCGGCGGTGGCTGCATTGCCTGGGGACCGCCGCCGGCGACGCCAGGCGCGCCAGGAGCGCCTACTGAGGCCCCAGGCTGCCCCGCTGCCGGCGTTTGAGGCTGAGCTGGCACCGGCATGCCTCCCGGCTGACCAGGGCCGGCTGGAGCGCCGTATGGAGGCAGTTGTGGGCCACCCTGCGTGCCGGTGAGAGGAACTTCAATGGAACTGCGAGCTTGCGCCGATTGCCGAGCTGCCCGACCGCCCTCTGCCATTGCGGGGCCTGTCGCGGCAGCTATTGGCATCATCTCAGCTCGAGCCTGAGCTGCGGCCGCCTCCTGCCGCTGACTGAGTGCGCGCTGTCGATTGGCCAGCCCCGCTTTGACACCAGACAGAATGGCCGTGCTCAGCGAACGCCCGGCCGCGGCACCGCCTTGGGCAATAGCCCCTGCATCAGGCCCGCGCATAGCTGCAATCGGGCGTGCTTTGACAGAGGTGTCAATCGTTCCCCCAACCGCTGGGGCGTTGCCCCTTTTCGCTGCCAGAATCTGGGCCAACTCGGCGAAATAGTTGTCGTTTGCCACGTTATCCTCCCATTGCCTTTGCGGCGGCCGAGCCGGCCGTAAAGCCCCCAGCAGCCCCCGCGGGACCGCCGATGAATGCGCCACCAATCGTTCCGGCGGCGGTGAGGGTTGCTCCGGCGAGCGTTGTCCAGAAGTTCTTGTCAGCTTGCTGCTCCCCCAGATTGCCCTGATAGAGCGCGTTCACGTAGTTTTGAAGGAGCTGCTCCCGACTGAGCGCCGCGGCGTCATTCAACGTTTGCTCTCCAAGGCCGAGCTGCCCCAAAAGCTGTTGCCGCTGGAGGTTCATGTTGAACTGCTGCGCCTCCCAGTCGGCATTCATCGCCGCGTATTGAGGCAGCATGCTCAGCGCAGCCTGATTGTTAGCGTTCTGGGCCATCCACATGTTCTGCGCCGGGCTCTCACCGCCGCTTGCGGCCAAACTGAATGCTTGGCGCCCAGCTTGCTCAATGCCGGCGCGCGAGAGCGTCGTCGCCGGACTTTCGGGGAGGGAATACTGCTGCGAGAGCTGCGCCATCAGCTCCGGGGGCAGAATCTGCCTGTCGAGGAAGCCTCCGCCAAACTCATTGCTCCACAGACGCTCGCGGGCACCCTTGACGCCGTGTTTCCCACCGCTGCGGTCGCCCTCTTGGAAGGTCCGACTCCCCGCTGAAGGGGCCGACCATTGGGTGGGCTGCCCCCGCCAATCGGAAAACGTGCCCATGCTCGAATCATTCGCCATCTGGTCCTCCTAGCTCACCGTGTCCGACCGCCCAGCGCGGCCTGCTTGTTTCCCGAATTCTACCACAATCTTGGAGATGTTGACGAACGCTCCCCTGACGCGACAGCGGTACGCTTTGCACGCGCCCCGCGGCGGGCGGACATCAAAGGTCCCATCGCTGCCGATGGTCGTCACATCAATCGTGTTCGTCCCGATAGTGCTGCCGCCGTAGTCAAAGTAATGGTCCACGAAGACGTTCCCGCTAGCCTGAAACTCGCCGGAGATTTTCACCTTCCACACGCGGGCGAAGTCAACTACGTCGTTGGTAATCCAATTGGTGTGAATGATGCTGCTCACGTCGGCGGTAAATCCGGTGTATCCGTCAGCGTACGTGCTGTCGTCCGTTTCCTTGTAGACGGTTCCGCCGGTATCCATGTAGTAGACAACTCCGTCAACCGCACAACCATCAACGAACAGATTTGAGTTCGGTTTGCTCGAGATGATGGTGCTCCACGCATTGTCGAGGTAGTTGTACACCAGATGCGTGCTTCCAACACTCCCATCACTGTAACGCGGCCCGTGAACGATGCGCACCTGTTTCAGCCAAGGGACGATGAAGGCCCGCCGCACGCTGTAGTCGTCGTATGCATCAGCGGGAAGACCGATGGGAAGCACCTCCAGCGACCGGGTCAGCAGCTGCCACCCAGCGTGGCTCTTGAACATGAGGCCAGCCGGCGTGGTAACAACGCTGTTTCGTTCGCGACAGCCGACATCGCTGGCAATCTCCTGCGGCTCGGAGAACGAACCAATATTCTGCTCGTTTGGTCCGTCCCCGCCAAACGCCAGAATCTTGTGATTCTTGAACACGATGACGTAGTCGTCGAGCGCCCCGAGAGCCGTGGTGTCGCCACCATCCGGGATGCTCAGCGCAAGATTCGCGCTGAATGTGAGTCCTACCCCAGCAACGCGTTTGTGGCTTGGCCACAGCTTTGTCGGGTTGTCAATTGGGACGATAAAGACGCGGTCCTTGTGTGCCAGCACAATGTCCGCCCCGGGCGGGAACGAAATGGGGACGATGCCAGCATCCGTATACAGTTGTTCGTTGTCCTGGATATCCGCGTCGGCGTCGTCATCCGCTGTCATGTAGGTGATGTCGTACGAAAGGGAGCTGACCAGACCAAGCGGCGCCGTCTCGTGGCGAAAGTAGCTAGAGCCGCTGTCAACCGTCCTGAAACGCGGCAGCCCTGTTCGGTGATGCTTATCTGCCCCCAAGCCGGCTGTGAAGTTCGGGTCGCGGAATGGCTGGGAAAGAAGACTAGCACGCGAGCCAGCAACCAGCCAGTCCTCCTCCGTTAGCGTCGCGGAGGCCGTTTCCGAGGGAATCGACCGATGTCGCTGGCCAAGACGGTCAATCCATTCGTGCATAAAACAGCCGCTGTACGTACCGGCCAAAGCGCCACCTTCTACGCCGGTAACTCCCCACAGCTCTGGGTCCACAGGAAACCCAAGCTCCTGGCACAGGCCATCGAAGTGCTTGAGAACCGGGCCGCCGATGATGATGTCTTTTCCGCTGCGAACATACTGCGAGGGAAGCGGGTAGCTCTGCGCGAAAGTCGAGTCCAACGTGACATACACACCTACGGGTGCGTGCTGGACAATCGGAGATTGCTGCTCCGAATCTACACCAACTATGCGCGCTTGGCGCCGACCAGCTATGATGGTTCCGGCGCTATCTGTCCATGTGTCCATGCGCGAATAGTATGAATCTATCTGGTGCCCACCAGCATCAATGACCACCGGAGCCGCCGCCAAGTAGAGCGTGCGCCCAACAGCATTTAGGTCTGGGCTCGCGATGGTGTCTTCGCCACGAATTCCAACTAGCAGCAATTTGTTAGCGATGACCGCTGACGCGGCCGAGTGTTCCTCAGTGTTACCGGCATACAAGGGGAAGTACATGTTGGCCCTGCGGATGAACGGGCGCCCGGCAGTTCCTTTTATCGGCTGAAATGGATAGGTGAATGCTGTGGCAGACGGCGTCCCGGGCGACAATGTACAGCCATGAACGTGCGTCGCAACCCCGCTGAACACACTTACGCCCGTGGACAGAATGACATAGGCACTATGCGTTCCAGCGGTCCCGCTATACGCGAGTTCGCCAGCTGTGAAGTCATCGCCATGCGGTCCCCCTAACACATAAAGTGCAGGCCCGGTCTCCAAAATGGCCGTGCCGGGCGCGCCCGAAAACATCGTGGTGCTGGTCAGTACGGGCGTTGCTCCGCTGAAATTTGAAGCTATCGAGTGCAGCGTTACCGCACCGTCCATCGTGACGCGCGCGAAGACAATGTAGTCATCATCAAGTTTCCCAACGGCAAGCTGGTCGGTTGCGTCCGAGGCTACGGAGGTGGTGTAGCCGCTGTAAGAACCGCCTACTCCGGCATCTGTGAAACGGGACAGTTTTACGTTTGCGCCGTCGCTCGAAATGGTGCAAATCGTTTCTTTACCATCGGCAACAATCTGTGCGCAGTTCAGCGGCTCATCGGTTGTCCCGCCGACTGGTGGCGACTGCCGCAAATACACGCCGGCAGCACTAAACAATCGCCCAACAAATTGCCCTGGCGTATTCACGCCCCAATACACCAGCCCAAAAATGTCAGCGCCATATTCAAGCGTCGCGTCAATCACGCCGACGAAAACGCCGGCGTCCGCACCGGTTTTCGTCCCGCCGAGAAGGATGGCCTCCTCCCCAAACCAAACATCAGTGACAGCGTTGTGGAAGATGAACTTCACGGAGCCATACCCAGAAGTGCTGCCCTCGCCAGCGGCAATCCAAGCCCACATCTCGATGTCGCCAATCCGCGCCACACTGATGGCCGGGTAGTCAACGCTGCTTGATGGGCCAGTGACAACTGACATGTCAAACGACTCGACGTTGCCGACGACATCCCAATCAGTATCGGCGGCATCCTCATGCTGGAGGAATGCACCAGGGCCGTTGACATTGGAGTAGACGTTACTGATGCCATTCACAGTGCGCGAATAGGAATCGCGGCCCAGCACCATCAGGCCGCTGTCGGTTGGAACAAGCGTGTTTCCCACCCGAATGGCAGATGTTGCGTCCCGCAAGTCGCCTATGACAGTGCGACTGCTGGACACCCGCTCAAACCCGGGCCGCTTCGCAATGCGGCCGGCCTTGTCCCTGTACACGTTGGTTGCTTGAAGAAGCGCCTGCTCCGTCTTCTTCGGGTCCCCAAATGAGTTGATTCCCGCAGTCAGCGGGACTTCGTAGTCATTTCGCACAAGAGGCATTAGAACACCACCAGTTTGATTGAGACATTCGCTGAGCACTCGAGGGGCAAATGCACCTTCGTGTCGACGTTGTTCGCGGCAATCTCAGCATCTGTCGCGTTCCAAACGATAGACGAAGCATCCTGTCCAACTACGTACCAACCCTGATACTTCCGGCCCAAACCGTGCGGAATCAAGTTGATGCCGGCTGATGCGTCGAGAGCAATTGCAATGCCGGTGCCCAGATGTTTGTCGATGAAGCGCCCGGAAAGGTGTGCCCGCTCACGAAGCGAAAGCGCCTGTGACAGCGCATCCACGCGCTTCGACAGCTGCGTGATGTCAAGCGGCGTGACGCCCGTATGCGTCTTTGCCTCACGGCGGATTTCACTGGCCATTGAGCCCTCCGGCCGCCGCATAAATGAGGCTCATGATGATGGCAGTAGCGGCGCCGCCCATGAGGGCCCACTCAGCGCGGTCCCACCATTTGTCGCTGTGTGCGGCTTCAACACGCTCTCGCATGATATCGAGCCGTGCTTGACAGCGAGATGGAAGCACGCGTGCCTGCTCCCGTTGTAGGTCGATGGCGTCTGCTAGGTCCGGCGGCAGGCAAACAGTCCCATCCGCTTCCTCGATGGGCGCGCTCAGCCCCTCAAGGCTGAGGTCGATTTGGGGGGCAACCTGGGGCTCAACGGCCGGCGCCGTCGCGCCGCAGGCGGTCAGCAAAAGAGCCACGCCGACGCGCCTCAGCCACATCCCGCTCAGCTTCAACATCTGCAAGTTCGACACGAGCTTTCTCCTCTGTGTTTCGGGCCGCAGCCGCCTTCTTAGCGGAGCGGCTGCTCTTGAGCATGAAATAACCAGCGCAGGCAGCAAGCAGCGCCCCTGCCGTCCAGGTCAACCACACCCACACTTTGCGGAGCACTTTCACGGAGCCTCCGTTTCCCATGGCGGCGAAAGCTCGGCCTCCGCCGATGCCGGTGCCTTTGGCTTCCTCGCGTAATCAGCCGCGGCGGCTCCGCCGCACATGATGCCGTAGACGCCTAGAACCAACGTGACAAACCCATCCACCGCGGCCTCCCCTGCAATAACCCCTGTCGATGCCAACGTGAGAAAACCCGCAAAGGAGAAAGCAAGGACTGCAACGCCAATCTTCTGCTTGTTGCCGAGGGGCTTCTTCATCAGTACACCTGCACCTGGCCAATCTCGAGGTAGTCGCCGAAGAGGCGGTAAGCAAAACCGCACTTCACAATCTCGAGGGTGTTGAGGTCCCAAACTTTCGTGTCCCACCGTCCACTGGTATCTTGGATGGTCTCTGGATGCGCAAGGTCACGCGAGGCCGCATTGTCCAACGTCCGCAGCTTCGCCTCGGCAATCTCGGCGAGAAGCGCCTGCGCACGCTCGTACTTTTCGTCCTTGATGGACAATCTCCGTGCGATGAACATGGCGATGTAGTCCTCGAAGCCCGGCGGATACTGACTGCTCAGCGTCGGGGTCGTCGATGTCCAATCCCCCAGCGTAACAGGCTCATACGCGGGGACGTACTGCATCCGCAACGTCTGCGCGGTGGTCGGGCCGGTCGAAGACCAGCCGTTGATTTCATGGCGCTGAAACTTGGGGACGCTGTACACTCGTCCACTGTCCACGATGAGCAAGTGGTTCATCTTGTAGAACGGCTTCGCGCTTGAGTAGAGCGTACCGTTCGGGAGACCGTAGCGTGCTGTCCCCGCAACGACTGGGATCGTCGCCTCCTCGTTCCACCAAGTCGCATCGGAGTTGGCGATGTCATAATGCAACCGACTGGCGGCATGGTTGAACCACCGCTGAACCTGATTCCGATTGGCAAAGCCGGTGGTGCTGTAGTCGTTCACCAGCTCGGCGATTTCAAGCGCTTGGTCAACAACATCCTGACAGTAGATGGTCGACACTGCTTACCTCCAAAGAAAAAGGGCGGTAGACGCGAGCCCCAAGCGCCTACCGCCCAAGCTCAGCGGCTCAAAGACCGCCGAAGGTTAATCCACGTAGCAGTACACGAGGTAGCCGTCCAAGTCGAGGTTCGCCGAGAGGGTCACCCCGAAGTCGGCACCTGCCGTGGCGGTCTCCATGCAGCCATACGGGCACCCATCGAGGTCCAGGACACCTGCCTCCTTGGCGAGGCCGCCCGTAACCGCAATGAACAGCGGAATAACACCTGAGAGGGCGGCGGGGGTGCCCGCGGCGTCCTCGACGAAGGTGACCGTGCCGTCCGCTGCGGTTCCATGGAGCTTCCCGCCGAGGATTCGGATTTTCTTCCCAGAGACCGCGGCAACGAGAGTGCGGCTGTCGTTCTTCGCGGCGTTGACCGCCGCAAACTTGACCTGCCGCCCCACTCCGCCGTTGGCGTCGAGAAAGTTAGTCTTCTCGACCTTGACGTACCCAAGCTGATTCGCGTTGGTTCGCTGTGTCGCCATCGTCTACCTCCTTAGCTTGCGGCCAGCTTGAAACGCCCGCTGCGGCCTGGCTTCTTGACCGAGAGCTGCCCGCGGAAGGCCATGCGGCCCTGATAGGCGTCCTCAGTGGCGTGGCGAAGGATACTCAGGCCGTCGTAGTCCTCCAGATTGAGTGCCGGGCCGGCGCTGTGGAGGGTCACGTCCTCCATACGACCCATCCACACCTCATCGCCAATCTGCTTGGCGGCGGGCATGATGCGAATCGGGGAGCCGTTGACACCATGAACCCACACGCCGCGATAGGCGATGTTCGCCACAAGGCCGCGGGCGCCGACCGGGTTCATGTCTACGTCCTGCTTTCGCAGTCCGAGCTCCTCGATGAGCCCACGGAACGGGCTGATACCCATCAGACCCACATTCGGCATTCCGCCTTCCTTCGCAAGGACAGCAGAAGCGCGGATGAGTGCCTGCTCCCGACTCAGGCCGCTGTAGTCGATGTACTTCCCGTACAGTCGGCTGGAAGCCGAACGGTCGACGTTGAAGTGCGAATCCCCACCAGTCGGCGCAGTCGTCGGAGCCCAGGACATGAGCCCAGACAGCTTGATGCGGGTCGCCTCAGTCGCAGAACTCGGCGCGGCGCCATCCTGACGAATGTAGGGGTTGGTGGTCGCGTCCCAATTGCTCACGTCGTCGGTACCAGCCACCACCTCGGTGAAGGTGACCTTGTTGTTCGCCACGTCAATGGCCGAGCAATACAGATTCGAGTTGGCGATGTCCGCACCGAAGCGAGAGGCCGCAGCCACTGAATTGAAGCGCTCGTTCAGCTCGAACAGCATCGCGGCGTCCGGCTCGGTGAAGTCCACCTGGGTCGTGGTCGCCGTGGCGGCAAGGACGGTCTTGATTTGGGCGATGACGCCGGAACCGTCCCGGAAGATGGCGTGCTCGATGGCATCGGCCAGGTTGGCCTCGGCGTCGTCGAGCGCCCGCGCAGCCATCGAGCTGACGAGCATGTCCCACGCCATGTCGCGGCTGCGGGTGTAGGCGAAGGTCTTGCCGGGGACATCGATGATACTGTACTCGTCGACGCCAGTGAGCAAGAAGTCCTCAATCTTCTTCGACCGCAAAGCCGAGATGGTCTGCGCAGTCGCGAAGGTCGGGGAGACACCGCCGGTGCGGCCGTAGGTGACAACGACAGGCGTATTTCGCCCGCCGAACATCTCATCCTTGTTGGCGAGACCGAAACCAACACGCTCATCGTAGAACATCTCGGCTTCATTCGAATCCACGTACAGCTGCTTCAGCGCAGCGTCGAGGTCCGAAAGGGTATTCGCGGTGACAGTCAAGGAAACCTCCTGCGAGTCAGGTCGCCCGCAGGAGGTGAGATTCTATCTAGCCTCTGTTGCGGGCAATCGCGTTTCTCGCACGTTCAAGCCGCTTCTCTTCGTACTGCACCGGCGTCATTGGCGCGGGCGCAACGCCTGAAGCGGCTACGTCGTTTGTGATAGACGTGAGCAGCGGTTCTGGGTTTGCGGCGGGCGCTACGGGTTGTTGCGCTGCCGGTCCGGGCTGACCCCCTGCTGTGGGCGCCGAGGAACCGTTCGAGCCAAGAACCGCCTGCCAGTTGGGGTCACCGTCGCGCTTGGCGATGAGTGCTTTGTACTCAGTGACCAGCTCATCTTGAACCATACTCAGGGCCTGTTGAGGTGTCAAGGGCATTCCGGTAGATGCCTGGAATTCCATGGCTTTTTGGATGGCCCGATTGATGCCTCCGGGCTCATTTCGCACGATATCGTACTCAGGCCCATTCGCCGCCATCTGATAGTGAAGCCCGACCAGCGCCCCTTCAAGCCGCTGAACGCGGTCGTCTGGTGGGTCAGCCGGCGCCGCAGCAGGCTGAGGCGGCTGTGGCGCGGCCGGCGGCGCCTCCCCGCGATGACGCGCCACAAGCGCCTGTGCCAGCATGTCGTCTGTCCAGCCATACTGAGCGAGCGCCTGCGTCGGGTCACCGCGGAGGGCATCTTCGAGGCGCCGCAATCTGTCGATATCTGCCTGGGAGGCCGAGGTCGCCCCGGTAAGCGCCTCTCGCTCCGCTTGGAGCTTCTTGCGTTCCTCCGCCAACCGCCGTTCACCCTCATTGATGATTTCCCAGGCATTCCGCTGGGCTGGGGTAGCGTTCGGGGGAAGCGGTGGGGATTCCGGCGGGGCCACAGGGGTTTCGGGGGCCGCCGGCGCGTTCGTAGTCGATTGGACAGGCGCCGGGGCCACCGCAGGGGCCACGGGCGGCTGACCGGCGGTTTCCGGCTGAACAGGGGCGGCCGGGTCAGCCGGAACATCCTCGTGCGGAAGCGCACCGGCTTCGGCGCGCGCCTTGGCAAGCGCCTCCGCCGCCTTCGCAATCCGCTGTGGGTCGCGGCCGGGGAGGTTCCCCGCCTTGGGGAAGTGGGGCATCTGCGGGACCACCATGGCTGGCGCAGCCTGCGGCCGCAGGTCGTTACCGTTCGTACTCGGCGGGGCGGCGTTGGGGTCGTTCCCATTTGAGGCGGTGCGCTGCGGGACAACCGCCGGGTTGTTCAGCGCGTTCGACGGGGCGGCCGCCGGCTGCGCTTGCAGCGTGGCGGGCTTGTTGAGTGGCTTGACGCTAGGCATTGCTATTCCCCGAAACGCAGGGACGCGGCTTTGACCCATTGCGGGCCAGTCCAGCGATTGCCCAAAACACAGCCTCTTCCAACTTCGTCAAGGCAAGCGACTGCTCTCGGCTCTCAAGCGTCCGGTCAAGGATGTCCTCTGCAAAAAATTTCGCTTGCGCACGCAACCACTCCATTGTGTCAATGTCCTCCAACGGAACATTATGTGAGCGAAAGCGCTTTTCCAGCTCTGCGGAATCCATCTAGGGCTCCTTCCTAAAGTCCCGGAACCTGCGAACCGGGAGGGGTTAAGTTGGCTGGCCCCTGCATTCCAGCGGCCAGTTGCTCACTTCCAATCTGTGGCATCCCGCCCATCGGGGGCGGTCCACCCATTTGCTGTCCCATCCCAGCGGCCATCATCTGTGCCATCGCCTGCGCCTTCAACTTCTGGTCTACCTGCGCAGCCAACCGGCGAAGCAGCGAAACGCGGTCGGCTGGGATACCTAGCTCTTCTCGGCGCTGAATCGCGATGGACACCTCATTCTGCACCTTGCCGAGGTCCGCCACATCCTCCACCGGCTCGAACCGGCCATATTCAATGATGTTGCTGACGAGGCGCTCCGCGTACGCCTGCGGTGCGTTCGCCTTTTGGACCATAGCCTCCAAGTCGGGGATGCCGCTGATTGAACTGACGATGTACGGAGCCATCTGCTCGTTCAGGGGCGCGAGCGTCTTGATGAGTTCCACCTTCCCGGCCGGCTCTGACGGAATGATGCTCACGGGCCGCGGCCGGACAATGAACATGTCCTTCTCCATCGCCACGTCCGACCAGTCAAGCTGTTCGAGCCCCTTGTCACCCATCCCAAGAGTTCGCGCCGTTCCGTACCCACGCTTGACGATTTCGCGGGCTCGGTCCTGCACCTGTTCATCACAATCGATGAAGAACTGCGCGCCTCGCTGCTCCGTGTGGCGGTAGCGGCGAGTCGCAACGTCATGATAAAGGCGGATGGCATCGCCGGAGTAGAGCCCAGGAGGCTTGGTGCCAGTGGCGCTCATCTGAGAAACACCTAGGATTTCGTAGATGGTCCGATACAGCCTGTCAATCTGGTTGTAAAACTCGCCGGACGCGGCGGTCATGTTGATGGCCTGCGGCGGGGTGTCGATGTACTCATACACCGCCCAGTCCTCGTTCGTCATGGATTGCTGCATCGAGCCCTGCTTCTTCACCAGGATACTGGTGGCAAAGTGCATGAGCCGTTGCAGCTTCTGCGCAATGACGTTCAGCTCAATTTGGATGGGAAGCACCTCTTCAACGGCGCCGATGCCGTAGAAACCGATGGGCGCATCGTTCCAGCGGAAGAAAGCGAAGGGCGGCTTGTCAAACACCCACTCCTCATCGAGGAACGCCTGATTACTGACGGCGATGACGTGACGCCCAGGACTCCCCGCACAGGGGACCTTCCAAGCCTCGATGAGCGTCACAGGATCGTCGACGGCCGCGTACGAAGCGTGGGCCTGCTCAAGGAACTCCGCCTGCTCGATTTGCTTGGCGAACTTCTTCAGCATCGGATTGCTCGTGAGCACATTTCGCCCAACCGCACGCATCTCGAGCATGTAACGCGGGGGCGCACCGGGGACGAGCGCTTGGACCTCGTTGTCGTCGACGAAGATGCTATCGGAACGGACGCGCTCGATGCCAATCTTTCCGTTCTGCCTCGCCACAAACTTGAGCGCGCCGAGCCCATCAATGCACGAGTCAAGGAACACGCCCAGCCAAGCGATGTTGAGCTGAAGGTGATGAAACCACCCCTGCACGTACTTATCGAGCCGCTCCGCCCTTTTCCGTTGTTCGTAGGAGGCGCCCGAGGTTAGATGCATGACGCCGGGCTGGTTCGTGGCAATTTGCGCTACCGCGGCGTCAATGGCACTCTTGGTTGCGTTCAAACGGATACGGTCTCCGCTGTTCATGCCCTCAGTGAACGCGGAGCCATTCAGCGACGCGGCAAGGCGGTTGCTGTACACACGAAGGTGATGAAGATTCGCAGCAATCCGCCTCCGCTGCCTGTCAGCGAGGTACGTCGCCGTAGCGAACACCATCTTCGCAAGCGCATCCTTGGGGGCCTCCCACCAAAGGTTGGTGGTCGTTCCGTCCTTCTTTGCGGCAATGGGGCGCTTGCCGTCGAAACTTCCTCTACGCACGTCTTCCTCCTATCACCCTGACCAAGTTGAGAGGCTCTCCCATTTGTCCCGATTGTACATCGCCCAATACGCATCCGCGGTTTCATTGTCCCCGTTTGCGGCGGCTTCCTCGGCTCGTTTCCGGTAGTTCAACATCTGGGGCGTCTCGTCAAAGTCCGCGCCGGATGGACCACCCGTAGGGGCTTTCTCAGCGGCCGCCATCGTCGCCGCTGTGCTTCGGCGCAGGTTGGCATCGAAGATTTCGGTGGGGGAGAAAAACTCCACGCTGACCAACCGGCCCTCAGGGGTGAAAGAGGCTGCCTTCACAAACTTCCCCCGCAGTGCAGTCAAGTCAACCTCTGTTGATTTCACTGCACGCTTTTGCGGGGGCTTGCTAGCTGTTCGTTTCGCCGCGGGCATTGTCCACCGCCTTCCAAAAGTCAGCTTGCTTCTTCGCGGACATGAGGTCACTCATCAGCAAATCGAACCGAATCCCGGCCTCCCGTAGCAAGTCGATGATGCACTGGGGCCAATCGGTCAAGTCGATTTCGAGCTGAAGGTTTTTGAGGTGCTTCGGCCGGTCCGGGGGTGGCGCGCCCTCGCGCACGCTGAACTCCCAGCCGTTGGAGCTCTCCATCCAAACGTGTTTGAGGGAGAAGTCGGGGTCGGCGTGGAGGGCCATCTTGGCGAGGTGCCAGCCCCGGCAGAGGTCGATGGTATACTGGTCCACGCTGCGGTGCCGATTCTGTTTCGCGATGCCTGTCAGCAAAGTCCGCAGGAAGCTCTCGGCGAGGATGTTGGTCTTGAGGACCTCCTTCTCTTTCTTCGCAGCGGCCTTGATAATGCTGCCGCGAATGTGACGGGGGTCGTGCTCATGGACCTTCGTATCGTCGCCGATATCAGTTGTGACAATCTCACCCGGAAGCGCGCGAAGGTCCTTGGGGAGGACCTTCTTGTGCTTCTTGATAGTAAACTTGTAGGGCTTGTTAGCCATCAATCCGCTCCCTCCGGTCAGTTGACATAGGGGCTCCTTCTTCCAAGGTTGAACACGGCATCTGGGTTCGTGTTCGGGTTCAGTTCGCACCAATGGCCACCAGTCTTTCTGGTGGCCTTACGATACGCGTCCTCCCGCCATTTGTCGAGCAGCTCCTGTTGCGCCTCAACTGTCCCCGGCTGCGGGGCCAGCTTCTTTGGCGGGTCAATCCAACGAGAGGCCGCACGGATGAAGGCTGGGGTATAATCACAGTGGCGGCCATCGGCCGTCTCGGCGAGATGAACAGCCGGGCCGCGCGTGTTCACCACGCGGTGTGCCAAGCGAAGGTCCTTGTGAAACTGGTTGTCGTCCGGCAGCTCCACCAGCCCCTCGGTCATCAGTGCTTTCATGCCAAGGTAGAAATTGACCTCTTCGCCTTGCTTCCACGTTTCGGGGATGACAGACAACCCACGTTCGAGGGCCAAGTCGCGGATAGCGTCGGCGCTCCACTGGTCGGAGTAGACGTAATCGAGGTGGTAGTCCCGCAAGATGACAGCAATCTCCCCGAGGGCTTGGCGGGGGGAGAACGGATTGAGCTGGCTGCCCACCCATTGCTGATACCACACCACACGAATCTTCGACTCGAGCTTGCCCCCCTCTGCAATGAACCGCGACCTATCAACAATCACTAGCGTCCACGCGTTACCACGGGTAGCCGGGTCCATCGCTGCGGCGTACTCATGCCCGTGCTGATAAGGGATGACCGTGATGCCATCGGGGCCAGCCGTCCGTGTGCACAGGGCAATGATGCTTTGGACGAACAACGCTTCGCCCGCGTCGGCGAACTCGGCTTCAACGTCCATTTGCCAGGCAACTTCGTCACTTTCCTTCAACTCCGCGCAGCGTTCCGGGGTCCACCAAATCGGGTTGAGCCAAGGCCCTTTGGCCTTGACGACAATCAGCGTTTTGGGGGAGGGCCTTCCCCAGAACTCGTTGAACCTGTCAAACACCGGTCCCGCATTAACCCAAGGCGAGCCCATACTGAAAAGCTGCGCACCTGGAAGGAGACGTCCAAGAACCGATGTCCGGATGTCGTCGTAGTTGACAACACCTTCAGAGGCCCCCACCATACGCGGGGCTTCGTCGAGCCCAATGCCAGCAGCCCAGCGAGATACTGTGGACCCGCCTGCCCGTTGCCCAGCGACAACCCGAATCTCAATAGGCCGCCCAGACGGATGCCAAAGGAACACCGAACCAATAGTGTCCGCCGCAGACTCCTTGATGATTTCATCCCAATCGCTCCATTTCTTCAGCTCCTTCTCGTCCACCCGCAGTGCAGCAACCTTCTTCTTCCGCAGCGCGCCAAGGAGATGCATGAGAACGACCTTCGCGTTGTCCTTCTTCAGGCTGATGATGGAGTAGCGGGGAATCTCACCGGCTCCCACCATGTCAGGGATTTCGATGCGCTGTGTGGCCATGATGGCGCTCGCCGCAATCAGCAACGACTTGAACGTGCGGATTCCGGCGATGACCATCACCTCTTTGGGGATGGGGCACCCTATTGCAAAACGGAGTTCCTCAAACGCCTCCAACTCCTGCTGCGTCATGCCAAGCGCATCCGCCAGGTGGGCTTCGGGGTCTTCGACCAGGGCTTTGGTTAGCGGACGCCCTTCGACCAACCGACAAACGGCTCGCTGGAGCGGGGATATGGTGGTGATGCCGAAACCATCGGGGGACTCAATCAGCTCCTCAATGTTCTCGAAGAATCCCTCACGCATCCCCAGCCGGCGCTTTGCCTCTTCAATCAAAACCGCCTTGGCTTCAAGCGGGAGGAGGTCCACGCGCTCAACGATGAAAGGGTCGTTGGCGCGGGAGTTCGGTTTGGTGGGGTTGCGTTTGGGGGGCATCAGTTACTCAGCGCAGCGCTGTTGCCCGCATCCACAGCACTTGCCCCCATCCTCCCAACAAGGGCAGTGGTCCTCGCCGCAGTTTTCGGAGTAGCAATCCGCAGGGAGAACAGAAAACACCTTGTCCCAATTCTCCGCGTACTCGTCGAAACTGACTTGGCGTGGGCGGGGCTTACTTCCCTTACTCATCCTCAACCTCCAATCGAGCATACTGTGAGCTACTCAGCACCCAATGCCGTTCGACCACCTCATTGCTGCGGTCCCGCTTGTCCGCGAAGCGAATGTGCAGCAGGTCGCCTTCGAGCGTCAACACAAAATCATCACCCGACAGGGTCGTCCGCGCTTGCCCCTTGATGCGAAGTGGAATAAGCAAAATGGCGGTCTTAACTTTCAACATGTGGTCTCTCCGGCTGAGGAATACCCGGCGCGCCTACGTACTCCAGCACGGAGCCGCGATGTCGCCAGGTCCCAGTTATCGGCAACCACTTCGCCCAGTGCGTGCAGGCAATGTGCGGGGGCAGGGCAGGGAACAACACGGCTGTCAGCCCCAAGCGCCTGTAAGGTGGGCGCACATAGACGAAGTGGATTGCCGAAAGTGACGCCGCCCCAAATCCAACGATTCTCCATTCGGCCTCGGGGCGGTCGGGGCAGGGGAAATACAAGACCGTGACGAAGTGCCCCGGCCGGTTCAGATACGACAACACACTGCGCCGAATCTTCTCAAGGCGGGCGGGGTTGAACCGAGAATGCTGGCCGACCCAAGTTCGCAGCAAGAAGTGCTGCTCCGATTCAGGAAGCTCCGCCCATAGGCAAGTACGGGAGGCTACCTGCAATTCGGGGTCTTTCGGTGCAGTGTGGAAGTCCATCAGCCCTCCGGATGCACCGCGGAGGGCATCTCACGCGGGTAGCCCTTCTCCAATCGTGTCCCGAACAACGCCACGCCGCCGGGGGCATTGGCAATCTTGTGCATCTCCTTCGAGTCGACCCAGACCTTGCCCGCGGCTTTTGCCATGAGGACCTCCTTGCCCTCCTTGTTGCGAACGCGGCGAACGAGCAGCTCATCAACTTGCTCGAAAGCTTCGCCATAGTACCACATGGCTTTACCCACCGCCTCTTCGTCGCCCTCGCTAAGCTCAAACTCTTCGCTTACCTTCTGAACCAGAAACTCCATGGGGCTCTCCTCTCTCACTCGTGTGTTAGTCGGGAATCACATCGATGATGAGCAAGTCTTCACCAGCGGCGATGGCCGCCTGCGCCTCGCTCAACGTCATTTCATCATCATACCGAAGGAGGCAATTCACGCTGCCGTTGTCCCGATTCACATGGAACTGCTTCGCATCGGCGAGGGCAATACCCGGAAACAGCTCGTCGATTGCGGTGGCGATGTCGCCCGCCGCCGTACCAATCGGTGCCTCGAGACGCCTTCGTGCAATAACGCTAGCCATTTGTGTCTTCTCTCCTACTCAACTTCCGTTACAGGTGGTCGCGCAGGACCTTGTCTTCCTGCACTTCCACTTCCCAGTGATGAACAATGCCTAAACCGGAATAGGTATCGCCGGTCACGTCGCGGTCGAACCGCCCGATGATGACATCCCCCGCCGTGAGCGGCTGGTTGGCATCATCGAAGTCGAGCGTGATTTCTGTGGTATGCGTATCCTGGTCGTCACCGGGGTCCGCCGTTTCGGTGTAAGTCGCCGTCGCGGTTACCGCCGTGCCGTTGTCAGCATCCTCAGTCCCCCAAACGAGGCTGCGATACTCGAAGTCCCACTTGACCGTCTCGTTCAGCAGCGGCGCGTCTCCGCTTTCCGCGACCCAATATACCTTGAGCTTCAAATCGCTGGTGCCGTCCCACGAAGACGGGATTTCGAAGTTCAAGTACGCGGCTTCCGCATCGGCGTCGAACCCGAGTCCGCCAACGATGCCGTTGACCTCAAAGGTGGGCGCGGTCGCCCCAAGGATTGCGCCACCGGCGGGCATGACATAGTCGACGTTGTAGGGCGGGACTTTGATACCGCCATCAAGATAAGCGGTACCATCCACTTCTAGTGCACCACCAACAAGAACATCTCCACTGGCTAGGCCATTGCTAGTGGTAGCAGCAGTACCAAGCTCAAGTGCCTGTATGCTGCTATATATCGTGTTACTTATCATATTTACATTGCCAGCAAAAGCAGCAGCTGGGCCACCACCGAAACTGACCATTTTGACACCACCGCGAACAATAGCAGGTTTGTCTCCATCCATAAACAACCCAGATGTTGGGTAATTAGTGAAGGCGATAGAAGGAGAGGGGAGACTTCCATTACCCACAAATATTTGACCGTCGAAATAAGTAACGCCGTCCACCTCCAAGTCCCCACCGACAAGAACATCACCGACGCCAAGTCCATGTGAGGCTGCCGCGCTCGTTCCGAGCGTCAAAGCTTGTGTGCTGTCCCAAAGCAGACTACCTGCCATGTCCCCGCTGAAGACGGTCGCGGAGACCATTCGTGCGCTAGTGTACCGCATTAGGCTGTCTTGATGCGAACGAGGTCAACGGTGATGAGGTCGCTCGCGCCGCCGCCGGTGGCGCTGACGCGGAGCTTCATGAACCGTGCCTTGCAGGGGATGGTGAACGACTTGTTCTCACTAGCACTGGTGGTGCGCGTGTACTTGTCGGGGTAGAGAGCACTCACCAGCTCGCCTGAACTCACCGCAGGGGCGGTTCCGAGACTTTCGTAGGCGGTCGGCGCCGCGTTTCCCTGGGAGGTCTTGTACCAGTCCACCTCGAAGTGGAGGGCCGTGTACGCATCGCGGGTCGCCGCGTAGAGTACTGTGATAGCGCTCGCGTCTTCACAGCCAATAAAGTCGCTGGTCCGCGTAGCGGCCAGCGTAACGCCTTCGAGTCCGACATCGACCGCTGCGATGTTGCTCTTCATCTCACTCTTCATACATCACCTTCGCGCTTTCCGGGACTCTTCGTTGCTGTTCTGAGCACTTCCGAGCACTTCCGAGCAAAGACTACCAGCTTCCGGGGGCGCGCACAACCCACTCTTCAGTTGTGAACACTGCGCGGGGCTTCCGGACGCCCCTGGGGGACAGCGGAGCAAAGATGGATAGTGCAGGGCGGTGGTCCTTCCGACGCACAATGACGTTGAACTTGCTCATTGCGCCCTCGCCATCTCGCGATGCGCCGCGGCAACGCGGGCTTCCGCGGAAAGTGCTGCGATGGCCCAGTCAAGCCCCTCCGCATCAGTCAGCGTGGCCCAATCAAACGGCTCATCCAGCTCGGCGAGGAGTCCCGTCTCCGTCGCACTCTCGTGGAAGTCCTCCGCAAAGAGACCGCAGTCGGCCGCGCTTTCCTGCGAATCAAGAAATGTGCCACCGTTGAGCAACGCCCAGCGGGCAGTGCAATAGCGATTCTTCCTGCGATTGAACGGCGCGTACTCCCACCCCTTCTTCCCCGGCGCTGCGCGGGTCATAGCCCAACATTTCTCACCTGGGGCGGCAGCGCACGTCGGACAAAGCAGACTCCGCGGCGTTGTCTCAGTTTGCCGCGCTGCGTCACTACGAACACCGTGAACCCGAGCCCGGTAACCGCCGCGCGGAGTCTTGCACGCTTCTCCCTTCGCCGCGCCGCAGGCGGCACATTCAACGCTGTAAACATTACCTTTTGCCATCTTGAAGGGCTCCTTTCTGACACTCTGAGTTGAAAGTTGTTGGAATAGGGTGGCCAAGGACCCCTTGGGGTCCTTGACCACCATTCTTCCACAATCACTTCCTCAGAGTGTCACCGATTTAGTCTATTTTGTCAACCCCTAATTTCTCTCCCTTTTTTCAAAGGCTTCCACCTCTTCCTTGCTCAGAATCCTCCCGCTAAATCCCGCTGGCCGCCCCGAAGGGGCCGGCGCAGCCCCTTCAAGGCCTCCCGGGGGGCAGCCCCCCTGCGGGGAGGCAGCTTCCTGCTTCTTCACCTCTGCGAGAAGCTCCTTCTCGAACTTCTTCCCCTCCATCTTGGCCATTGCCCGCACAACCGCGTACAGCTCCTTGTCGGGGAGCCCCCGCAAGTCATCGGGATTCATCTTCGCCAAGTTGAGCAGCTCCTTCGCCGCTGAAACACGTGCAGCAGCGGGTCCCTCCTTGTTCGCGGCAATTTCATCAAGGATTTTAATCATCTTCCTCACCCTTTTGCGGGCAAGGACGCTGATATCGAGCGGGGATGCAGGCGCTCGCCTACTTCCCCTCGTCTTTCCCCCCGCAGGGGGGGCTTTCCCCGCGTCAGCGGGGGGCTTTGCAGCGCCGCTTCCAAACGCCTGCGTTGCGCCCTTCGTCGTCTCTAGGCTTCCCTTCGACTTTGAGGGGCTTCTCCCCTTCGGGGAGGGCTTTCTGGGCATCGTCTCTCCTTTCCGTATCAAAAAACATGCCAATTGCTGATTATCGGGCTCCATCTGATGGTAGTATACCCCAAATCTTCGCAAACACCCCGCAAAACGCCCCGCAAACGCGTTGCAATCCACTCGTCCTCCCTCCATCTCGTAGCTTTTCACGGCAGCCCGCAGCCCCTTCCCCGCGAAGCGGGGCTCTTCCCTCGTTTTTGGGTGCTTGATATGCAAGAGGGATGCCGCTCCCGCGAAGTTCCTTCGTTTTCTCCCCACTTTTGCGGGGGCAGAAGAGGGGGGACCCATTCTCACGACCCCCGGGGGCGCTTTTGGGGGTGGGGGTAGGCGCCCCAACGCCCCATGCTCCCCAAAGAAAAGCGTAATGATTAGGCGTGAGTTGGTTGCCATACGTCACCATATACATAGGGCAATGTACTAGGCTGTAAATGTTGTGGAAAGGGGCGCATCCTTGTGGAGAAGCCGCTGCGGAGATGGGGCATAATGCCCCCCCAAAGTGGGCCAGAATGACCCACTTGCCTCGGCGGCTTGAGCGAGGCGCCCGTTCCCCGCCGAGCTGCCCCCGCTCCGCGGGAAGTGTGACGCGGCGCATCAAGTGGGTGTAGCCTGTCCACCACAGTGTGGTGTGCGCCCCCCACAAATGCCGCAATGCGTCTTCGGAAACATTGACGAAAATGTTGGCACGAGTCGTGCTTACTAGGTACGCATGAACACAAACAGGAGAGTGCAGCATGGCAAATGTCATTACCGGCAGTGAGCTTGCCCGCGAGATTACCAACGCGAAGCGCATCATCCGTCACGCCCACATTGGCTTGGGTCACGCGAAGTTCGAGCCGTGGTTTTTGCGCGTGCCAAAGCGCGGAATCGTCACTCTGGTGCTACCGTATAGCACTGTCACTCACAGTGGGGGAACGTCTTCACACGAATACACGATTGCTATTGCTTGAGACCACCAACGCGAACACGAACAGAGAGGGACGAACGAGATGACATCCGAAAAACGAAGGGTGCAAGCGCGCGCCGGATTGATTACGGCGGCGATTGTTATCGGTGTACCGTTAGTAGGTGCTGGTATTTTTGTCTGGCCTGTGACAGGCGTTGCGCTGGTGGCCCTTAGCTTTGTGTTCGCGCTAGTATCTGCAGTCCAGCTGCTCTATGATCTCATACTCGATTCACTTGAGCAGTAGCCTCGAGACGCGCCGCTGGGCAACCGGCGCGCTTCTCGGCACTATCGCCACGAGGGACAATCAACATGCCAACCTTCAACATCCGCCCGAACACCGAAATCACCATGGCGTGGACCCAAGCGGTCAAGGCGTCATGGTGCGCCGCCTACCCGCTCAAGGTCTACGATGACTGGGACGGCCCGCTGTGGATATTCGGGGAGGAGTATGGCCCAACGATGCTCATCCGGGCGTGCTCTTTCGCGGACGCTTGGGAGATCATGCTCGACGAATCGCCCACCATTCCCGAGAGTGATGTTCCCGAAGTGTACGGCTACCACGACAACGGACCGATCGAGACGGCTAAACAACGTCTCGACGCCGATGTGAAAGCCGCCATAGATGGCGTGGCCGACTATCCGGAGTTGCTCGAGGGATACGAGTACCAACCCAACAGCTCGGGTACCGGCATCGTCTCGGTCAGCGAATACGCGTGGCTCCGAGAATTCGAATACGAAGATTTCGAGCGCTACCACATCGGGTTGCAGATTGAGGTGTTCGAATGATCTCGCAACGCGATCGCTGGTATCTGGCCTACCGCACGGCACGCCTTTCTGGTCGATATGGACCTTCGGCCGCGACTGCGGCATTTGCGGCGCTGCCACGCGAATTTCGAGGAAGTCCACAGGCGCGCCGCGGGTACTGGCCGCGACAATACTGCGGCCCGGACTGCTACTCTGGACGTTTTGGTTTATGGTCCGACCTCAGTGAGACAGAGCGGGAATTTCGTCTTTCCCACATGTACAACCACCTGAAAAACGCCGTAAGCCTACGTGGGCTCTACGGCTATGGGGTGCCCCGATGAAAGCGCACGTCCTTGGACCGTCACAGTACGAAAGCGAGAATGCCTCATTCTATGCCCGCGAGGTACCTACCCTGGAAGCAAGAATCCACGTCGACGCTGGCGGCAAGCCCTGGTGGCGCGGCGCTAGCGGCATGTGGCATCCAATATACGTTCAACAGGGCGACAGAATCGAAAGGGACTGAGAGATGCGCCAGTTTCGAGTCGGCGACAAGGTCAAGTGGTACGAAATTGACGACTGCCCCATGTGGGATTTCAAAGAACTGTACGCCCGTGTGAAAAAGGGCGAGTGGGCGGAGGGGTTCGTCACTAGGGTGGATGCAGACAATACATTTTTGGTTGACGGGTGGCGATGGCCTCAGCCAAAGCACGAATTAGCCCGCTACGGTGTGCCGGGCTATCTCGAGTTGGTCGAGGCTGCGCCGGAGCCGAGGTTCGAGGTACGCGAAGATGATCTCGGCCATCTGTACGTGGCCAACCTCGAGTTGAACTGGCTGACGACATCCGCGTTCCCCGAGTCCTGTCGTCCTGAACTCAAAGCCATCTGTGAGAAGTTGAACAAGGGGGAGGAGTGATGCGCAAGTTTCAAGTCGGGGACCGAGTCCGATGGTACGCGAACATAGAAGGCGATCCTGTGTGGAATTTCCACATCGCTTCCTTCGGTGCGGGCCGCTGGGAAGAAGGTTTTGTCAGCAGAGTACATGAGGACACTGACGAGTTCTGTGTCGACGGAGACTGGGAATGGCCCCAACCTGGGCACACGAAGGCCTGCTACGGGGAGCCTGGATATCTGGAACTGGTAGAGGTGGCGCCAGAGTATCGATTTCAGGTACATTCTCACTCTTGTGGCCGGCTGTTCGTCTGGAACGCCTTAGGGATAACGAGGTCCTGTTTCCCAGAGGCCTGCCGCCCCGAGCTCGAGTCAATCTGCGCGAAGCTCAACAAGAAAGAGGGGACGCCATGAGAATTGTGGTGCTCTCACTGCTCGCGCGAGACTCTGACCTGTAGCCATGCGCTGCACCGAATCACAACAGGAGCCTAGGGAATGAGCGTTTACTTTAGCATTCACGGAGTGAATATTGTGGGAGCGCCGGACGTACGCAGCCATGACCACGGAGGAACCGAAACCTACGTCAGCGCCACGATTAGCGTGTCAACCGAAGAGGGCCCCCGCGAGCTGATGTTCTTTGCTGATGAGCGGGAGGAGTTGGGGGTGTTGGGTGCGGAGGTGATGACAGCCGAGCAGGTAGTCGAGCTTGTGCTTGTATCATTGACGGCCACCGGGTTGGCCCGCCGCACCTCGGTTAGGGCGCGGCGAGACGCAGCCAACAACATCGCTCAGGCCCTTCAGGGTGTGTGGGTGAAGACATGAAATACGCAACCATCTATCGCATCTACGTTGGCCTGACAACGCAGGACGGCGTGGATATTTCGGCCGAGGAAGCAGGGACCGCGACGCTGACAGCGCTATCAGAGGTCTGCGGCAAGGGCGCAACCATCTTGAAGGGTCTCGATGTGTGGGAGGGCAACGTTGAAGAGTGCTTCGTTGTCGAGGTGGTTGCTTCCCCGCCCGCCTCCCTCAGCGGAGAGATGCGTAGCGTTGCGCTGCGACTGAAGCGAGACCTGAATCAAGCGGCTGTGCTCTTGACGAGCGCGCCCGCACAGAGTGAGGTGGTGTAGCAATGTTGAAGTTGACGGCCAAGGACTGGGCGCCATCAATGCGCGAATTGCATGAAAAGGCAATGAGAGCGTGGGCATTCGTTTTTACTCATGCGAAGGGGGCCCATCCGGAAAGCCCCTCGGCGCGTGCGGATTGGGATGAGCGCCTTAATGAGCTTCTTGAGGCGGCGTTTTATGCGTCTGGGCAATGCACGCGATACACCACTTTGACAAAGGAGGCGGTCGAGCGGTTCAGCGAATAGCATTGCTGTGCTGGCCCCCGGCAGCGGGGGCGACCAGAGCAATGATGCTCAACAACGGAGAGGAAGAAGAGATGACTCTTCAAGACCAACTGGTAGAGGCCGGTCTCGTGAGCGAGGAAGTGAAAGCCAGACTCGAAGCGGAGGCGCGGAGCCGCAAGGTGCTGGATTCCGTACTAGTTACGCTTTATGCCTCGCAGCTTGTGGACCGGCAGGCTTTGGCCGCGTTGCTCCCGCCTGAGCTGACGCACTATCACAAAGCGCTCAAAGACCTTCACCTCTACGTGGTGGCGGTAAGGCCACACTCCATTCTGTTTGCGCGACGGCCCCAGCGTTCCTACATCGCCTTTTGCTACGCGGCGCGGCGGCGGTTCGACCGCGCGTTGACGCGGGAAGCGAGGCAGCAATGCGCGCTCTGATTCTCCTAGCCGTAGGTGCAGTTGGCTGTGCGTCCTCGCCCAAGCTGCTCGAGTGGCCGGACGGGAGCCGCCGCATGCTGTGCGCTGACGCGCCGGTTACCGTGTTCGACTTGTTCACCGATGCGCGGCTCTCCGCGCAGCTCCGAACAGCGGCGGACGCCTGGAACGATTGGGCCGGCTTCCCGCTTTTCTCCGTCAGCGCGGGGCCGCCTGTTGTCGTTGGTGTGGATGCGCCAGTCGTGTTCGTGGTTGAACACGAGCTGCCGGACCCCGATTGGAATGGCTACGCCCGTTTCGGGCGTCTCGCAAGTAGGGGCGGTTGCAGCCGCAACGTCATTGTGGGTTTGTCCCCAAAAACCAGGGCGTTGACAGACCGCCAGATTGCGGCGATATTGGCGCACGAGCTTGGGCACGCATTGGGCCTCGCCCACGTCAAGCTTGATGATGAGCTGATGTGGCCGCATGTGTACCAATCGAATGTAGTACTAGTCAGAATCCCCGCCCCCGGCGAGGAACAACTCAAATGGGTCCGAGAGACCTGGAGGTAGCAAGAGATGAGTGAGCCAACGACAATCGTTTTGGGGCCGAATGATTCAGCCTTGGTGGTTCGGGCTGATTCCACCGCTGAGCTTTTTATCCCTAAGATGGAAGACTTGGACGCGCCGGCTCCGGTCTCCGCCATCCTGATTACGTGTGCGGCGTGTGCGGCGAAAGCGCTAGCAGAGGCAGCAAGCGATGAGTGACACCAAACATGACGACGGCGGATTTGCATTCCCGTGGACACTCGTTTCCGAAGGGACGACCTACGATTGGGTCCCGGGCATGACGCTGCTCGACTGGTTCGCTGGGCAATTGGCGGCGTCTCTTATGACACCAGAAATGCTGGTCGAAGCTGGCGAAATGGCCGAGGAGGATAAGGTTGCTGTGGTGGACATGGTTGCAGGCATCGCCTACGATCAAGCCGAAGCACTTGTCGCAGAGAAGCGTCGTCGGGAGAGGGGGGCCAACGATGAAGGCTAACAACCGTGGTGTCGGCGCGTTGGAAGTCGGCGACTACATCGTGTGCACCGCTTGCGAGGCGCACACGCCAAGCTGCGCGAGTGGTGATGTTGCGCAGGCGCTGGAAGGGCGCCGCGTCGCAATCCCCAAAGAAGAAGTCGAGGATACATGGGGCGTCGTCGGACTCAACTGTGACGCGTGCGGCCGCGTCATCGTCAAACCGGATTCGCCGGAGGATGAGGTGGGGCTGTGAGAGCGCGGCTTTCCGCAGCGCTCCAAATGGGCGCCGTTATTGCGCTCCTTGGGGTCTTTGCCTTTGCCACCGTGCGGGGCTGTGTCTCCGAAACCAACAAGGAGCGCGCCTTTCAAATCTGCCTCCAAACCTGCGACGCCTCCCCCAAAGTCGGCACGTGTGTAAGCGTGTGCTGGGGGCGGTATAAGGGGTCAAGCCATGAGTGACGCGCAGGACAAGCCCGACAAGTTCATGGAGATTTTGTGTGCCCCGGAGCGCGGGCCGGTTGAGTGGGAACGGCCCAACTTCCTGACGGTGTGCCAGGCGATGCGCCGGCTCGCTCCTCGCAGTGAAGCCAAGAACGACGCCTATCGGTGCGGCCTTGTTCAGGGAATGGCTGGCATGCGCTCCCTCGAGTGTCATGGTCCAGCGGATTGGGCTGCTGCCTACGCTCTCGGTTGGATGCGCGGAGCATTCCCCCGCCCGTTCGCGGCTGAAGAAGCGGAGGCCCCGGCATCCGATGACTCAGACGCCTGAATGGCCACCGCCTTTGCTGCGGGATTGGAAGAAGAAGGTGCGAGAGAGCCCCCCACCCCGCTGGATTGTCGAGCGCCTGATTCCGGCGGATGCCTTGGTCCAGGTCACGGGGCCCCCGAAACTGGCCAGGAAAACGCTGTTCACCATGGCGGTTGGCCGTGTTATCTCAACAGGGAGGTCGGTGCCCGGGCTAAGGTTGTCAGAGGACTTCGACGGTGTCGCCTCCCCCTGCTTGTTCATGGAGTACGAGGGCCCCGAGTGGAGTCTCGCGGATAGCTGGGACTGGCTTGACCACTACTACGGTCACCCAGCGAGCGAGGAAGGCCACATTCGCTGGGCACATCGCTACTCGCACATGCGGCTGACCAACGTCACCGAGCGCTATAAGGTGAAGCAGCTCATCGCGGAGGAGAACATCAAGCTGTGCGTCATTGACACGATGACCCGCGCCGCCAACGCATCGGAGAACGACCCCCAGGCGATGGATGCGGTTATCACCGGCTTTGACGATTTGAAGGCGGCGACCCGCGGCGGGGCGGTTGCCTTCATTCATCATCTGCGAAAGAGCTACGGGGTTGATGAATGGGATGAGGACATCGATGCCGCGACACGCGGGTCCAGCGCGCTCGGGGGGGCCTACGACCACCACCTTGCGTTTCGACAGGGGTTCCACCGCGGCTCGGTGTTTCTGCTCACGCGGTCGAAGGTGGACAGGGAGCGGGCCTTCCGCCTGCGGTGGCTCTTTGACACCGAGGCGGAGAAAGCCGGCTTCGAGTTGGTGGAGCTACCGGTTGACGAAACCCCCAGCGACGCGATGGCGGCTCTCGCAGAGGACCTCATCGACACAACGGGGACAGTGAATCTGAAGCAGCTGGCGAAGTTGTGGGATTTTCCTCGCGCTGCTGCGGAGAACATGGTTGACCATTTGGTCGGAATGGGCGTGCTGCATCGGTCGGCACGCGGTTACAAGAAAGGGTGATACGATGGCAAAGTGGCAGAAGGAAGAAGTGCGTGTGTGGCGGCTGCCGGCGGATGTAGCTTTTGGGGGTGAGCCGTGCGTGGTTGCTTCATACCTAGGAGACAGGTGGTCAACGTGGACGCGCGCGCTGGAGGGCACGAATTGGATTCTCGAAAACGCAGGGGAGCCTTGGCCGTATGCGCTAGGGAAGCCTTGGGGCAAAAATGCCGAAGCCTGCCGCAACGGCGAAATGGACAAGTACCTCGACCCGGAGTTTGGCCCGAAGGCTCCGCGGGAGCTAGCGAACAGCAGCTCGGTCGACTCCAAAATCGCCTACGGCTCCAAGAAGGCAGAGCCCTTTCGCCGCGCCCTCACTGAAGTGTGGCGAGTCGCCCTGTATGGGCAGGGGAAGCATGGCGCCAACAACTGGCAGTGTGCCGAGGCAGATGGCATGCATTTCTACGAGGACGCACTCTGGCGACACTTGCAAGACCGTCGCATGGGAGAGGTGAAAGCGGAGGACAGCGGGTGTTATCACCTCGCACACCTCGCCTGGAACGCGTTGATGCTTCTTGAGATGGAGCTTCGGGGCGTGACCAATCCGGAGTGGTTTGGGCCCCCTAGGCGAGGTGAGGGATGAAGTACAGCAAGCGCGTCCAGGAAGAAGTCGTGCACGATATGAACATCGTTTTTGACTGCCGTACGCGCGACAGCGAGGAGATGTGCAACGCGGCCGATTACGCGAAAGACGATACGTGCGATCGTTGTCCGTGGTCTGTGTTCGACGCTCTAGGCTGCCTCGATGCGGCAGAGATGCTTGAGGACGAACGCGTCATCGCCTGCGGCTTCATGGCAGCAGTTGCCGAGCTAGGGACGAATCACTAGCCATGTTGGCTGAGAACACCGCATCCGGCCCGGGATGGTTCGGCAAGCGCCGCAAGGACCGCCCCTGGTTTTGGTGGGTGACGGTTACCGGAGACGTTGGCACCTCCGGCTGGGGCGACATCCCCGGCGTGGGGTTCGACGGAAGCAAGAAGGCATGGGCGCTCCCAGAAGAGGTAATGCACATGCTGTTGTTGAGAGAGGAGTGAACTATGGCACGAATCATCTGCGACGTTGACGGCGTTCTTGTCAACTTCGTTGGCGGAGTGGCTGAGCTGATTGGGCGCCCGCTTGCGCCGAAGCAGTGGCTCTTCCTTGAGGAGGCGCTGACACCGACTGAGCAAAAGATGGTGAAGCTGGTGTTGAAGCGCGGGGTATTTTGGCGGGGGCTTGCCGGCATCCCTGGTGCGGGGGTAGGCGTTGCGGAACTTCGGTTCCAGGGACACGATGTCATATTCGCCACATCCCCATGGGCGGCTTGTCGAGAATGGTGGTATGAGCGCGTGTCGTGGCTTGAGCGGCACATGAGTGCCGCGCGAGCTGAGTGTGTTGCCATCGTCCGCAAAGAGCTGCTTGAGGGCGACGCATTCATCGATGACCGCCCCGAAAACGTGGAGGCGTGGATTGCGGCGCACCCCGACAAGCACGCCTATCTGTTCACGGCCTCCTACAACGTGGGCGCGGCTGTCTTCGGACACCCACGCGTGCACCCGTTTGACTGGTCAGAGGTGAAGGTGGGCAGGCTGTTGCGGAGGCTGGCGAAATGAATGCCCGCCAACGAAGAAAGCTGCGGCGGTCATTTGTTCGTAGATTGAGCGCTGCGGAATTAGGAGAATTGCGTACGTTTGTCAAAAAGCGCAATTGGGTGTTGCTGTACGCAAGCACACCACCTATATCAGTGCGCGGGCGGCGCGAATTGCTTTTGTGGGCCGCGTGCGACAACGAATTACGTAGGCGAAGGGCAGGTTGATGCAGTATCTCCCCCATCAGCTCGACGCCATCGACCGTGCGCTTGCCGCACCTGGGCAACGCTGGCTGTTCGCTGACGAGATGGGGTGTGGGAAGACTGCGGAGGCAATCGAGGCGTGGAAGCGGTTGGGCGTTGAGCGGGGGGTGGTGGTTGCCCCCGCGATGGCCCGGCCCGGCTGGGTCGCACAGTTTGAGCAGTGGTGGCCGGAGCAGCAGGTGGCGATGATTGACATGAGCCCCACCCGCAAGGCGCAAACGAAGGCGCGACGGGCCTCCTGGGACGAGGTGCTCTCTCGCCCGGCCCGCATCGTCTCGCCTGAGTTGTTGAACGCGGAGCGCGAACGCGTGCTCCTCGAAGCGGGTGGGGTTCTTGTCATTGACGAGGTACACATGCTGGCCAACCCATCCACCAAACGGAGCAACGTGCTTCGGCGGATGGCGAAGAGGCACAAGGGGCCTGTCCTCGTTCTCTCTGCTACCCCAATCCCAAACAAGGTGATGGGCCTGTTCAACATCGTCGACACCGTGTGGCCTATGCGCTTCGGAAAAGGGGATGGGCGCCGCCCCGGCTTCAGCTTTCTCCAGCGGTACCTGGAGCGCATCTACACCGTCAACGGCACGGATTGGGGTGGGCTCCTGGACGAGTATGCCGAGGAGCTGCGCTATCGCCTCGGCTTCATGATGAGCCGCGTCACCCGCGCGGCCCTCGCAGGCCACATTCCGCAGTTTCAAATCAAGCCCCTGCGCGTACCTGGGAACATTGACCCCGACACGTTCGTCCTTGACTGGGCAAGAGAGGTGATGCATGAAGCCAAGCATGTGGCGGTACTTACGCACAGAAGAGCCTCTGCGGCTCGGCTCGCCGCGGTGCTATCTGGACTTGGCCGGCCCACCGTGCTTGTCGATGGTAGTATCCCTACGACACCGAGAGCGGCCAGGATTGCGGCGCTCCGCGAACAGCCCGCCGGGTTCCTTGTGTCAACAATGCACGCGGTGTCAGAGAGCATTAGCCTTAGCTGGTGTCACCGGAACCTTCTGGCAGAACTTTACTGGTCCCCTAAGGTTCTGACGCAGGTTGCCGGACGGTTCCCCCGCCTCGACGGAACAGCCCCGACCGTGCTCGAGATTCTCGTGCGACCGAACAGCGTTGAGGAGCGGATGGCCGTGGCGCTGAACGACAAGCTGTGGCAGATTTCACAGGTGACGAAGGAGGGGGAGGCCGAGCACGACATCCGCATCGCCCTGAACGATGAAGACGACCTCGAAAAATTGCTGGCGGAGGCCGCGTTCTCCGTCTGCTCCGACGAAGAAGCGTCGCTGTTTGACGCGATGGGAGAGGAATGACCCCGCTCCTCCAAAGTGACGATGTCCCCGTTCCAACACGCTCAGTTGAGGAGCTTACGGGGGCGGTCAAAACGGCAGAGAGGCGGCTCACGGCATATCGGGATTTGGTGAAGCATCAACAAACGAAGCTGCAAGCATTGCGGGTGCAGCTTATCATCGCGGAGGAAATCCGCAGGAGAGGAAATGATGACACTTGAGGAAGCAGTGAATGGCGCGGTCAGGAAGTGGGCTGAGGCAGCGGAAGCGGCCCCAGATAGATATTCGGATGTGTATGTTGGGGC
>Ga0307444_1000102_pt1 | contig 45164 bp, 40 predicted proteins | sample SalMarSW160340MG_FD_202145 | JGI IMG/M metagenome (GOLD analysis project Ga0307444, IMG submission 202145) | Salt marsh sediment microbial communities from the Plum Island Ecosystem LTER, Massachusetts, United States - SW1603-40 | ecosystem: Environmental > Aquatic > Marine > Intertidal zone >...
TGCGAACAGCGCTGCGCGGGTGGCCAGGTCCAGGTTGGCGTCATCCATGACGATCATCGCGTTGTTTCCGCCGAGTTCGAGCAGCGATCGGCCCAGCCGCTTCGCGACACCTACGCCGACCTTGTACCCCATGTCACAGGAACCGGTGGCGGAGACGAGCGGTACGCGGTGGTCGTTCACCATCAGGTCTCCAACGTCTGCCCCACTGCCGAACGCCAGGTTGAAGACTCCTTCGAACCCACTCCTTTCCATCACGGAGTGCGAAATGTTCGTGACGGCGATCGCGGTGAGAGGAGTGGAACTGGATGGCTTCCACACATTGGTGTCGCCGCAAACTGCGGCGATCATCGAGTTCCATGACCAGACGGCGGTTGGGAAGTTGAAGGAGGTGATGATCCCGACCGGTCCGAGGGGATGCCACTGCTCATACATCCGATGCCGCGGACGTTCCGAGACCATCGTGACCCCATACAGCTGGCGTGACAGGCCCACGGCGAAGTCGGCGATGTCGATCATCTCCTGGACCTCGCCCTCGCCTTCGGGGAGGATCTTGCCCATCTCCAACGTCACGAGCGCGGCCAGTGCAGCCTTCTTCTCACGCAGCGCGTCTCCAAGTGCGCGTACATAGGCACCACGCTGGGGAGCGGGCACCATCTGCCAGCGCCGGAACGTCTCCACCGAGTCTGCGATGACGGCTTCGTAGTCTCCCGCCGACGCTCGAACCACCTTCGCGATGACCTCTCCCGTCGCAGGGTTGACCGACTCGAGAACCTTCCCGTGGGCCTCTCGCCAGCCACTCGCATAGACGCCCGAGTTGACGTCGGATAGGCCCAGTTCCTCGAGGACTTCCTGCATGCCACTCACCCCCTACTCGCAATCGTCTCGATCTCGACGAGGAAACCGCCCGGCAGGGCGGATACTTCGACGGTCGATCTCGCCGGCGGCTCAGATCCGAATCGAGAGCCGTACACCTCGTTGACAACGGGGAAGTCGACCATGTTTCGCAAGAAGATGGTGGTCTTCACGACACTCTCGAACCCCAGACCCGCGTCACCGAGGATCGCGCCGATGTTCGTCATGATGCGGTCGGCCTGTGCCGCCACGTCACCCGTTTCTCGCTCGCCCGTTGCCGGGTCGATGGCGACCTGCCCGGAGATGAACACCAGGCCGGCTGCTTCCACCGCTACCGAGTAGGGACCGAGTGCCTTCGGCGCGCTCGGGGTGCTGAGCACTTCTTTCGACATCGCTGCTCCTCGTTCTGCTGCGCACTCAGGCTACCCGGCGGGCAAGTTTCGCCCGTCGGTCTGCGCTCGCAGTCTTCAGTCTTCAGTCGTCAGTCTTCAGTCTTCAGTCATGAGTAAGAACGCGACTGAGAACAACACGGGACCTCGGGGCGAGTGTCCTACCGAGAACCGAAGACGGCTCGCGGAGCGGACCCGGCTGTGTGTCATCCGGTCAGTGGGCGTCTCGCTGCGCTCGCTGTCTTCAGTCGCGAGTCGTCAGTCTTCAGTCTTCAGTCATGAATAAGAACGCGACCCAGAACAGCACGGGACCTCGGGGCGAGTGTCCTATCGAGAACCGACAACCGAGAACCGAAAACGGCCCGCGAGGCCTAGTTGAAGCTGTTGCCGCAGCCGCAGGAGCTGGTCACGTTCGGGTTCTGGATGGCGAACCCGGCGCCCATGAGGTCGCTCTTGTAGTCGAGGGTCGAGCCCCTGACCATGGTCAACGACTCCGGATCGACGACGACCTTCACGTCGTCGCCGAACGCTTCGACGACATCGTCGCCGTTGATCTGCGTGTCGAAATACATCTCGTACGAGAACCCCGAGCATCCGCCGGGGCGAACGCCGAACCGAAGCACCAGAGACGGATCCCCTTCCGCCTGAACGAGCTCTCGCACCTTGGCGATAGCGGTGTCGGTCAAGGTCACCGCCCGCATTGCGGACTTGATCTCGAGAAACTGCATACGACTGCTCCTTTCGGCGAACGACAGAATACTCGGTCGCAGCCAATAAACACCGTCGACGTAGTGGAAATACGTATCTACGCTCGCGTCTGTGAACAAAGACCACATCATGACGGCCCTCAAGGGCGTGCTGGATCCCGAACTCGGAAGCGACATCGTGGACCTTGGAATGGTCCAGTCGGTGTCGCTCTCTCCGGATGGGTCGGTAACGGTCGGTGTGGCCCTGACGGTCGCGGCCTGCCCAATGCGCGACAGGATCGAAGACGATGTCATCAGGAAGGTCTCGGCCCTCGATGGTGTGACGTCGGTGAACGTGGAGACGCGGACCATGGATGCCGAGCAGCGTTCCGCGTTGATGAGCGTCGCGCGACAGCAGGCCCGCGAACACGCCGAGCCGACTTCGGTGAACCCCCTCACACGCGTTGTCGCCGTCGGCAGCGGCAAAGGTGGGGTCGGCAAGTCATCGGTCAGCGTGAATCTGGCGTTCTCCCTCGCCGATCTGGGGCATCGCGTCGGGCTGCTCGACGCGGACATCTGGGGGTTCTCGATCCCCAGGCTCGTCGGTACGGAGGAACGACTCACCGCACGCGACGATCGCATGATCGTTCCGGCAGACATCGGCGGCATCCAGGTCGTCTCGACGGGACTGATCGTCGAGTCGGAGGACACGGCGCTCATGTGGCGGGGCCTGATGTTGTCGAAAGCACTCGAGCAATTCCTGCGCCAAGTGTCGTGGAGTGCCGACCTCGACTACCTGATCATCGACCTTCCCCCTGGCACCGGAGACGTCCAGATGGCACTCTCGAGGTTGGCACCGCAGGCCGAGCTGGTAGTGGTGACCACTCCCCAGATGGCCGCCCAGAAGGTCGCTGCCCGAGTCGCCGACATGGCTCGGCGTTCATTCCTGCCGGTGCTGGGAGTGATAGAGAACATGGCGGGCTTCACATGCGAGCACGGAACCACCTACCACCTGTTCGGTGAGGGCGGAGGTACTCGCCTCGCAGGAGACCTGGGTATCCCTCTGCTAGGGCGGATACCGCTCGACCCGCACGTCGTTTCCGACGGCGATGCTGGGTCACCCATCGTTCGGTCCCATCCGGAAACGGCCACTGCGACCGCCTTCAAGGATGTCGCGGCGCGCCTGATCGACGCGCTTCCTCCTGCAGGCCAAGAGACATGCACCGGCCGCCTCGCCCGGATCCTGAACGACGTCGCACCGAACTAGTCACTCGGGGTCAACTCACAACAGGCCGGTACTCCTGGGCCACCTTCGTCGATACTTACGGCACGGAACGTGCCTGGACGCTGGGAGGCTGACCGCACGAAGCGCTGGGAGCAATGAGGGCCGGTGACCACCGGCCCTCGACCTTATCCGCAGAGGCTCTTCACCAACGTGTACGGATCGACCGCAGGCCCAAGGCCAGGGTGGTACTCGAAGTGGAGATGCGGAAGCCAATCCGGTGCGTTGCCCGACGTTCCCACGTATCCGATCAGCTCGCCTGCATCGACATGCTGACCCTTGGCGAGGCCGTCCGCCCATGCCTCGAGATGCGCGTAGTAGTACGAGTCCCCCGAATCGGAATGCAGCCAGATGGTGGTGCCCCCGAGACCGCCCTCCTTGAGTTGATAGATCGTCCCCGACTCGATCGCCACGACATGTGTCCATCGCTCGGCCATCATGTCCACCCCCTCGTGCGTGCGTCCACCCGACCGGGGAGCGCCGAACGTGTCCGAGAAGCTGGTGAACCCGTCGATCGGGCACGCCTGCCCGCCTGCCGGTTGGGGCGGGATCGTGGCGGTCGTGGTCGTGGTCGTCGTGGTTTCGTCCGTGGTAGTCGTCTCAGCGGCGATCGTGGTGGTGGTCACATCAGCGGCCGCTGTGGTGGTGGTCCGTCTGGTGGCGGTCGTGGTGGTCGGCGTCGTGGTGGTTGTCGAGGTTGCGGCGGCAGCCTTGCGGGCTGCTTCCTCTTCCGCAGCCTTGCGGGCGGCCTCGGTCTCTGCCAGCTGGCGAGCACGCGCCTCCTTCAGCGCATCGTATGCCGCCTGGGCGGGACCCATCTGTTGGAGGACCTGATCGGCGAGGGACTGCATGTCGCTTGTGACACGATCCTGTTCGATACGAGCAGCCTCGAGGTCGTCGAGCTGGCGCTGGTATGACTGGCGCAGGGTCGCAAGATCGTTGACGAGCTGCTGGTCCGCCGCGGCCGTCTCTTCCAGGTAGCCGATGCCGGCGCCCGGTCCTCCGCTGAGCACGTACGCCGTGAAGATCTCGGAGCCGGTCGCGTTCATGTACATCTCGACGGCGCGGTCCTGCACCCGGTGTTCTGCGATCCCGATGTCCACTTGAGACGTTGCCACGAGATCCGTGAGCGACTGGATCTGGTCGGCCAGCAGCTCGGACTTGGCCCATGCATCCTCGTACTGCGCAACGAGTGCGTCGGATTGCTGTCTGAGCTGCTCCAACTGCCGGGCGGCACTGTCGACGTCGTCCTGGCTCACTTCCGCGAAGGCGGGCGCTGCGAGCGCGAGGATCAGAGCGAGGACCGCGCCGGACCTGAGCAGTCCCTTCATACGACGGTCACCTCGCCTCCGTCGACGTGCACAATGCCCTCCCCGGCCAGCTTGTCGAGGTGGGCACGAACGGCGATGGTTGCCAGCGGGTGCAGTGTCGGGTCCACCTGCGCGTACACGATCGAGACGATAGCGTCGACGCTCGTGGCACCAGACCGGACCACTTCGAGAATCTGCCGCTCGCGTTCGAGCCGGTGCCTGATGTACTCCGCGATCACCGCGGCCGGGCCGTGCTCCGCGGGGCCGTGACCGGGGTACAGCACTTCGAGCGTGAGCTGCTGGATCCTTTTCAGCGAAGCCATGTATGCGGCCATGTCCTCCACAAAGACTGACGAGCCTCCCATGATGTGGTCGCCCGTGAACAGCGCCGACCCCGCGAGGTAGCAAAGGTGATCCGCGCTATGTCCCGGCGTTGCCACGGCTCGCACTGCTGCACCCCCGAACTCGACGATGTCATTGTCGGTCAGAATCCGATCCGGCTTGAACTCCGGACCGGGCCCGTGGCCTCCGGTCGGTACTTCGAGGAGCTCGGCGAGCGGGTTCGCGCCGGGTGCGTGGTCCTCGTGGGTATGGGTGACGATGATCATCTTCGGAGTGAACGGCTGGACTGCGGCACCGATCACCTGAAGGTGGCGCTCGTCGTTCGGTCCGGGGTCGATGATGATCGCTTCACCGTCCGAATCGAGCACGTAGGTGTTCGTTCCTTCCCCTGTGAAGGGACCGGGGTTCGGCGCGAGTACTCGCCGCACGTTCACGTGTCGGCCTCCTCGTAGCCGGCGTCGCCGGGCATCAGGATCTTCAGTGTTCCTCCCTGCTGGACGACTCGGGGTTCGATACGGGAAATGGACGTCTGGGAATGCGCGAACGAGAGGACCGCCTCGGTCTCGTCGAATCCTGCGAGTGTCCTCAGCGTTGCGAGTGTCGGTCGCACAAGCATCCACTCGCCTCGTGACCAGTGGTCCAGAGCGTCGCTTGGCGTCACCCAGACTGTCTCGGTCACCTCGGCTGCGTCGGGTGACGCCCGTGTCTGTTCCGGGGCATCGGTCACGAAGAACTTCGTGTCGAAACGTCTCGGTTGACCCTTCAGTGTGACCCAGTTCGACAGATAGGCGAATCGTGAGGGATCGAACACGTAGCCCGCATCGTCGAGGGCATGAAGAAGCTCCATGCCGTGTGCCCTGCTCGGGGTCTCGATCTGCCCGGTCGGGACGACGAGACCGGCCTCTTCGGCGGTTTCTCTGACGGCCGCGGACAACCACGGTGAGATCGGATCGTCCCCGAACAGCTTGCGTGCGGTTTCGCTCCGATCGACTGCGTCGAGTGCACCCCCCGGGAACACATGTGCGCCTCCTACGAACACCGATGACGCCGCTCGTCTGACCATAAGAACCTCGAGCCCGCCCGCGCTAGGTCTCACGACACAGACCGTTGAGGCGTCACGAATCGGCTGGTCGTCCATACCGGAAGGGTACGCCGCCTTGACGCGGTAGCTCCCGCGAAAACTACGCTTCACGCCATGGCACTTCGTGACCTGCCCTCGGTGGATCATCTCGTTCGAGTTCTCGGAGATATCGCGCTTCCACGATTGCTCGTCGTTGAGTCTGCCCGAACGGCCATCGAGGAGGCAAGGGCCGGTGCCGCCGGAGACCCATTGGCGGCAGCGACGAATATGCTCGAGCGGCTTCAGTCACTCCGCCACCGGTCGGTCATCAACGCGACAGGCGTGCTGTTGCACACGAACCTGGGCCGGGCACCGTTGGCACCTGCCGCCGCCGCAGCCTTGCACGGCGCCGCCGTCACCTATGGGAATCTCGAGTTCGACCTGACCGAAGGGCGCCGGGGCGGTCGCGGTGCCTACCTGCATCGGTTGGTGGCCGACGTCACGGGGGCAGGGTCTGCCCACGTCGTCAACAACAACGCTGGAGCGCTCCTGCTCGCCCTCGCCGCTCTAGGCCGAGATAGGCCTGTCGCCGTGTCTCGTGGAGAACTCATCGAGATCGGCGGCTCTTACCGCCTTCCCGAGTTGATGGCTGCCTCTGGTGCCCGCATGCTCGAGGTCGGAACCACGAATCGAACGCGCTTGTCCGACTATGAACGGGCAATCACAGAGGGAGCCGGCCTGATCCTCAAGGTGCACCCGTCCAACTACCGCGTCGTCGGTTTCACCGACGCCCCCGCGTTGGACGATCTCACCTCCCTTGCACACGCCCACGATCTCCCCCTCGTCTTCGATGTCGGCAGCGGACTGATCGACAGCAACGTCCCGTGGCTGAGCGGGCCTCCTCCTCAATGGCTCGAAGGTGAACCAGGTATCCGGCAGGTCCTCGAAGCGGGCGTGGACGTAGTCACATTCTCCGGCGACAAACTGCTCGGCGGACCTCAGGCCGGCGTCATCGTCGGAGACGGTGACCTCGTTTCACGACTCGCCGGCGACCCCATCGCCCGTGCACTTCGCGTGTCCGGTCCGATCCTCGCCGCCCTGACAGTGACCTTCGAGTTGTACGCGAACGGAGACGGCGCATCAATCCCGTTCTGGTCGATGGCGTCATCGTCCTACGAGACGCTCGAGGAGCGCTCTGACCGGGTGCTCACCGACTCCGGTGTGAACGGCGAGATCGTGTCCGGAGGTTCGGTGCCCGGTGCCGGGTCGGTGCCCGGAGCAGAGGTCCCCTCTCCCTTGATCAGAGTGTCGAACCCGGGGGCGGCGTCGCTATGGCCCCGGCTGCTCGATGCCGATCCTCCCGTGGTCACGCGTCGCGAGGCGGGAAGGGTCCTGATCGATCTTCGCTCGGTGGCGCCCGAGGATGATGGCCGGGTCGCCTCGATTCTGGGAGCGGCGTGCCGGTCGTAGGGACGGCCGGTCACGTCGATCACGGTAAGTCGACGCTGATCCGAGCACTCACCGGCAGGGATCCCGATCGCTGGGTCGCCGAGAAAGAGCGGGGGCTCACGATAGATCTCGGGTTCGCCTGGACCGTGCTCCCCGACGGCGCCGAAGTGTCGTTCGTCGATGTTCCCGGGCATCAGCGCTTCATCAAGAACATGCTGTCGGGCATCGAAGCGATCGACGTGGCGTTGTTCGTTGTCGCTGCCGACGAGGGTTGGATGCCGCAGTCGGAAGAACACCTCGCCGTGCTGGATCTCCTCGATGTCCGGCGCGGCATCGTGGCGCTCACGAAGATCGACCGTGTCGATGACGATCTGGTTGCGATAGCGACGATTGAGATCGAGGAGCGCCTGGCCGGAACGAGTCTTGAGGGCGCGCAGGTGGTTCCGGTGTCGGCGCCGACAGATGCCGGGGTCAAGGAGCTTCGATCGGCCCTGGCGGATCAGGTGTCGGTCGCCGTCGGGTCCTTCCGAGATCGCGGTCGACCACGCATGTGGATCGACCGCTCGTTCACGATCAGTGGATCCGGCACCGTCGTCACAGGGACGCTGCTCGACGGGCCTCTCTCCGTCGGCGATCGGGTCATGATCTGGCCGGATCGGCTCTCTGCGCGTATCAGATCGCTCCAGACCCACGAGCGGGCCCACGACCAGGTGTCGCCCCACTCGAGGGTGGCAGCGAACCTCACCGGTCTTGATCGTCGTGACATCACCCGAGGGGCGATGATGGGGTCTCCCGACGCGTGGGCCGCCTCAGAACGGTTCCTCGTATCCGTGCGGGTGGCCCGGTACGTCGAAGAGCCGATCACGGCCAGGGGAGCGTTTCATCTCCATCTCGGTAGTGGCACGTGGCCCGTCCACTTCCGTCCACTCGACGGAAGTGGCATCGATGGCGAAGGGTTCGCCCTCTTGACGGTCGACACTGCTCTGCCCGTGATGATGGGTGACCCTTTCATCCTGCGCGAGGTCGGCAGGCGTCAGGTAGTAGCCGGGGGCAGAGTCCTCGATCCCGACCCTCCGCTCAGGGGAGGCGACATGTTGGCAGGGGCTTCGGTCCTCGCCGGCGTGTTGGACGCAAGCGCTGACGAGCAAGCCGAGGCGCTGCTGCGGGTTCGCGGCAGCGATGCCGTCGAACGTCTCGCCCAGCACTCTGGAGGTGGTGAAGCCACAGCACTCACCGCGGCGGGCATGGCGCTCTCCGACGGAACCGTGGCCCGTCTGACCGAGCATGCTGCCCGGTACGTGCAGCGCTTCCATGAGACCAACCCGCTCCGGCCTGGTGTCCCAAAGGCGGATCTCGCCGGTCGACTTGGGGTGTCCACCGCGATCGTCGATGCGCTCGTAAGCCGGTCAGAGACCCTGCAAGATGCGGGACCGGTCGTCGCCACGGCAGGGTTCACCGTGGAACTCGGAGCCGATGCCGCTACGTCGTTTGAAGAACTGGTTTCGAAGCTGAACGGCAGCGGACTGCTGGTGCCGAGAGTGGGCGAGCTTGGGATCGACCGAGAGACGCTGCACGCGCTCGTCCGAAGAGGTGATCTGGTACAGGTGTCCGAAGATCTCGTCTACCTGCCGGATCAGATCGAGGAGATCAGGGCAGGGCTCTCGGCGCTCCCCAACCCGTTCACGGTCGCGGAGTTCCGAGACCGATTCCAGATCTCGAGGAAGTACGCGGTGCCGCTCCTCGAGTGGTTGGACTCGTCGTCGATCACCCGACGAAGAGGTGACCTGCGCTCCTACTAGACCGATCGCAGCACGTACTCGCGGCGCTCGCCCTCCGTGAGGCCGCCCCAGATGCCGTACGGCTCTCTGATCTCCAGGGCAGCCTGGAGGCATTCCTCACGGACGGGACACACCTTGCAGATGGCTCTCGCCCTCGCTTCCCGCCGTTCTCGTTCGTCCTTGCGCTCGAATGCGCTGGGTGGGAAGAAGAGGTGTGAATGGTTGCCACGGCACAGAGCGCGTGGCTGCCAGACGTCGCGAGACGGTGCGAGCACGAGTCCCTCCTTGTTGTTGGCGAGCACTTGGAACTTAGTAGGACCATCCGGCCTCGACCAGGAAGGAACTACTACTCCAAAGGAGATTTTCGCGCTCTTGAGGGCACCCGCCGCGCTACCTCCATGCAGATCGACATGATCCGATGTCCCGAGGGAAGAGGCCACTGCTCGACGCACTAGAGTTCGCGCCCATGAGAGTATTGGTCGTCGCCGACGCCGGCTGGGTTCGAGGCGAGGTTGCCGCCGCGAGTTCCGACTTCGAGATGTACGAGGAGGCCGACCCGACCAAGGCGGTCGTCACGTGCGGAGAGATCGCCCCCGACGCGGTCATCGTTGATCTCCAGGTGGGCAGCATGGGCGGAATGGCGGTGACGCGGGCACTGCGCGATGCGGTTTTCGCACGGAGCATCGAAGACACCGTGATCATCCTGCTGCTCGACAGAAGCGCAGACGTGTTCATCGCCGGACGATCCGGTGCAGACGCGTGGCTCGTCAAGCCGTTCACACCACAGCAGCTGAGGGCAGTGCTCACCCCCGTACCGGCAGCGGACTGAGCACCCTGGCGAGATGACCCCCGTCCAGGCGATCCTCCTCGCGATCCTTGGTTTGTGTGTCCTCTCGTCCGGGTTTCTCTCTGGGTCGGAGACGGCGATCGTCGCTGTACCGAAGGAGCGAGCTCACCAACTCGCCGAACAGGGCCGGAACGGACAACGACTCGAGGCGCTCCTCACGGACCTCGAAGGCACGATCGGGGCATTGCTCGTCGCCAACAACTTCGTCAACATCCTCGGAGCATCGGTTGCCACGGTTCTCACGATCGCGCTGGTCGGTGAGACGTGGGGACCGTGGTTGGCTACCGTCGTCGTGACCGCCGTCATCCTCGTCGTGGGCGAGATCACCCCGAAGACGCTGGCCACGCGACGGCCCGACCGGTACGCCCTGGCGGTTGCCGGCGCGCTGTTTCGACTCGTGCGAATCCTCGACCCGATCACGACGGTGTTCGTCGCCATCAGCAGGGCGATCCTGAGGGTGCTCCGTGTGCCCCGACAGGACCGGGCGTCGCTCATCACCGAGGCGGACATACGTGCCCTTGCTGTGCTCGGTGAGCGTTCCGGCGAGATCGAATCCGCGGAGCGAGAGATCATCGACTCTGTGTTCAGCCTGACCGACCAGCCGGTTCGAGACGTGATGACACCCCGGGTCGAGATCGTGACGATGGGGATGTCCCCCACTTCCGACGAGATTCGGGCCGCGGTCATCACTTCGGGTCACTCGCGCTACCCGGTCGTCGACGGCGACCTCGACCACATGGTCGGTGTCCTCTACGTGAAGGATCTCCTGCGTGCCCCTCATGATCCGTCGCCCGAAGAGATCGTGGGGCTCTTGCGGGAACCGCTCTATGTCCCTGAAAGTGCGTCCGTATTGGAAGCGCTCCACTTGATACGTCGGCGTCGTGCAGGTTTCGCGGCAGTGCTCGATGAGCACGGTGGCGTCGAGGGGATCGTCACCATCAAGGACCTCATCGCCGAGCTGGTGGGCGAAATCCAGGACGAGTTCGACCCTGGCGTGCCGGTCACGGTCCCGCTCGGCGCCGACACCTGGATCACCGACGGGCGCGTCACCGTCGAGGATCTTTCCGAGGACATAGGTGTCGAGCTGCCCGAGGGTCCATACGGGTCTGTCGGCGGGCTGTACCTCGCGGAGAGCGGAGACATTCCGAGAGAAGGTGACTCCGTCGACATCGCCGGTATGCGCTTCACCGTGCTGCACATGGAAGGTCGACGAATCGACCGGCTACGTGTCGAACGCACCTGATCCGGTGGTGTGCTCGGCTGGTATCATCCCTGACCTTCGGGACGTGGCGCAGTTTGGCAGCGCGCAGCGTTCGGGACGCTGAGGTCGCCGGTTCAAATCCGGCCGTCCCGACCAACAAACCACCAGGTCAGGGCCGCCCTCCGGGGCGGCCTCTGGTTTCGGGAATCAGTTCCATCGCGCGTCCATCGCGCGCCGGTGACTTGCTGGAGACCATCTGGCTTGAACTCGCCGACCACGCCATTCTCGTGATCCACGTCATGCCTCTGCGGCTCCCCTTCCACGACCTACTCCCACAGACCAGGGAGGACATGCCAAGACCAATCCCAAGACCCATCGCTCGCGCGGCGGCCGCACTCTCACCGACGAAGACATCGACGTCACCGCCAGCGAGGCCGTCGAGACCGACTACGACATCGAAGCTCTCGAGACTCGGCGCCGGGGCCGGCCGCCAATGGGATCGGGTCCGGCCGATGTCGTGGCGGTCCGTGTCGACCCTCAGTTGCGGGCCGCGATCGAGGCCCGCGCCGCGGCCGACCACACCACCACCAGCGAGATCATCCGCCGATTTCTGGCAGTCGCCTGACCCGAGATGACGGCTGCCCTCGCCCGAGTACGAACCCGCTTCCATCGCGCGTACGCAGGCATTCGCCGCAGTCGGCGACTGCGTGGAGACACCTACCTGCCCAACCACCGAAGCGGCGCCGGGCATGGCACCCAAGCTTTGATCATCACGCTTCTCCCAGGCGCTACTCCCGTGGTTCCGAAAGCCGCCGGTTCGGCCGTCCCGACCCGCGGAGCCGCTCGGAAGGGAGCGACCCCCTTCTCGAATGGCTAAGACGCAGTGACTACTCGGACACGCCCGCCACGATCCTGGCCACTTCTCGAGGACAGGCGGCTATCCTTCCTTCCTCGCTCGCCTGGGTACCCGCATGGCCCGATCTTTGTTCGACAGAGTGTGGAACGATCACATCGTCCACTCCACCGTTGGTGAACCCGATCTCCTCTACGTTGACCTCCACCTGCTCCACGAGGTCACCTCCCCGCAAGCCTTCGATGGCCTCCGCCTGGCAAAGCGCCGGGTGCGCCAACCTGACCTGTGCCTAGCGACCATCGATCACGGTGTTCCGACCGCGCATCGAGAACAAGGCATCCTTGACCCTCTGTCCAGACGACAGATCGATGCCTTGATCGACAACTGCGGACAATTCGGAATCACACTGTTCGGACTGGACGACCTCCGACAGGGAATCGTCCACGTAATCGGGCCTGAGCAGGGCCTCACACAACCTGGCATGGTGATCGTCTGCGGCGACTCTCACACCGCCACCCACGGCGCGTTCGGTGCTCTCGCCTTCGGTATCGGCACGTCGGAAGTCGAGCATGTTCTCGCCACACAGACCCTTTCCCAGTCGAAGCCACGATCGATGGCGATAACCGTCGACGGCTCACTGCCCTTCGGTGTCACCGCCAAAGACATCATCCTCGGGATCATCTCCCGAATCGGCGTTAGCGGGGGTGCGGGACACGTCGTCGAGTTTCGTGGCGGGGCGATCGAGGGCCTCTCCATGGAAGGCAGGATGACACTCTGCAACATGACCATCGAAGGAGGGGCCAGAGCGGGAATGGTTGCCCCCGACGACACCACCTTCGCGTACCTGGAAGGTCGCCCCTACGCGCCAGTCGGTCGCGCCTGGGAGCAAGCCCTCGACTACTGGCGGTCACTTCCCACCGACCCCGGGGCGATCTTCGACTCCGAGGTGCAGGTCTCTGCTTCCGGTCTCGAACCGTATGTGTCGTGGGGCACGAACCCGGCCCAGACCCTCCCCGTCCAGAGCGTCGTGCCCTCCCCGGATGCTGCTTCAGACCCGCGCGAGCAGGAGTCCATCCGACGAGCCCTTGCCTACATGGATCTGAAACCGGGAACGCCCCTCACCGACATCCACCTCGATCGGGTATTCATCGGGTCGTGCACCAACGCCCGGATCGAGGACCTGCGGGAGGTCGCTCGCATCGTCGACGGCCGGAGAGTGCACCCCGGAGTGTCGGCAATGATCGTCCCGGGCTCCGGGTTGGTGAAGCTCCAGGCCGAGGACGAGGGTCTCGATCGGGTCTTCAGGAGCGCCGGTTTCGAGTGGCGGGACGCTGGATGCTCGATGTGCCTCGGAATGAACCCCGACATCCTCGCCCCCGGGGAACGCTGCGCATCCACCTCGAACCGCAACTTCGAGGGCCGCCAGGGACGAGGGGGGCGAACGCACCTCGTCAGCCCCCAGATGGCGGCAGCCGCCGCCGTCGAAGGCCGCTTCGTCGACATTCGCTCGTGGGCCTGATGGAGCCGATCGACACCATCGTGGGCACGATGCTGCCTCTGCCGCGGGCCAACATCGACACCGATCAGATCATGCCGAAGGAGTACCTGAAGAGGGTCGAACGCACCGGGTACGGGCAGTTCCTCTTCCACGACTGGCGACGCACACCGAATGGTGAGCTCGACCCCGAGTTCATACTCAACCGCCCCGAGTATCGAAACGCCCGCATCCTCGTCACAGGGCCGAACTTCGGATCGGGCTCGTCGCGTGAGCACGCTCCGTGGGGTCTGATGGACTGGGGCTTCCAAGCGATCGTGGCGCCCTCCTTCGCCGACATCTTCGCCAACAACTGTGCCAAGATCGGTCTCCTGCTCGTCACACTCTCAGACGGCGAGACACGGCAACTGACCCGCATCGCCGAGGCAACCGCCGCGGTCGAGGCGACGATCGACCTCGCCCACCAGACGGTCACCGCCAGATCGTTCAAGGCCCGATTCGAGATCGACCCATTCCTCAAGCACCGCCTCCAGAACGGGCTCGACGACATCGACATGACGCTGCACAACGAGGCCAACATCGACACGTTCGAAGCCGGCCGCCCGGAATTCATGCCCCACCTCTAGCATCGCCCGACCGGGCCGATCAGCCGGGAAGTTCGCTGTGGCCCATCAAATGCTCATCGACCGCCCGAGCGCATCGACGACCCTCACGGATGGCCCACACGACCAACGACTGACCGCGGCGGAGGTCACCGGCCGCGAAGACACCGGGCACGCTGGTTGCATGACTGTCCTCGTCCGCAGCGACGTTCCCACGCCCATCCAACTCCACACCCAGTTCCTCGAGAAGACCTTCGTGCACAGGGCTGACAAAACCTGTCGCCAGCAGAACGAGGTCCGCTTCCAACTCGAATTCGCCTCCCGCCACCTCGGTCATCACCCAGCGTCCGTCGACCTGCTTCCAGTCCACCTTGACGCCGCGCAGCCTCTCCACCCGCCCGGCCGAACCTCCCAGTGCGGTGGTCGACACCGACCACCACCGTTCGCACCCCTCTTCGTGAGACGCGGATGTTCGCAACTTCGTTGGCCAGTCGGGCCAGATGAGCATCTTGTCGGGGCGCTTCGGCGGCCTCGGCAACAACTCGAGTTGCGTGACGGAGACGGCGCCTTGCCGATTCGACGTCCCGACGCAATCGGCACCCGTGTCGCCACCACCGATGACCACAACGCGCTTGCCATCGGCCGTGATCGGTTCGTCGAGCGATTCCCCGCCGATTCTCCGGTTCTGTTGAGTCAGGAAGGGCATCGCGAAATGCACCCCATCCAGATCCCGGCCGGGGATCGAAAGGTCTCGCGGCTTCTCACATCCCGCTGCCAGCACGATGGCGTCGTATTCGTCGAGCAGGTGCTCCACCAGCACGTTCACGCCGACGTGGCTGTTGACACGAAACTCGACACCTTCGGCCTGCATCTGAGCCAACCGGCGGTCGATTGCAGCCTTGTCGAGCTTGAAGTCCGGGATTCCGTAGCGGAGAAGGCCTCCGATCTTGGCGTTCTTCTCGAACACCTCCACTTGATGGCCGGCCCTGGCCAACTGCTGAGCTGCAGCCAATCCTGACGGCCCCGACCCGATGACCGCCACCCGCTTGTCGGTGTGTCGTGCCGGGATCCTGGGGCGTATCCACCGGTTCTCCCAGGCCTTCTCGATGATCGAGTACTCAACTGTCTTGATCGTCACCGGAGCATCCTGCAGGTTGAGGGTGCACGCCTCTTCACACGGTGCGGGACATACCCTGCCTGTGAATTCGGGGAAGTTGTTCGTCGAGTGCAGGACGTCGACGGCTTGCCGCCATGCCCCGTGACTGACGAGGTCGTTCCAATCGGGAATGATGTTGTCGACGGGGCAGCCGGCATGGCAGAAAGGCACGCCGCAGTCGATGCATCGGGATCCCTGCAACGACACGGATTCGTCCGTCATCGGCATCAAGAATTCGGAGAAGCTCTTGCGGCGCTCCTCGACCCGCAGGTAGGCACGCTCCTGACGCTCGGGGATCCCCATCAGATCCACCCTGCCGTAGCCGTACGCTGGCTCAGGAGCGCACGTCGGTACTCCGTCGGCACCACCTTGTAGAAGCGAGGCAGGTACTCGTCGAGGTGCTCGAGGATCTCTTCGGCCCGAGAGCTGTTGGTGAGACGGGCATGCCTCGCGATGAGGGTCCTCAACCGCCATACGTCGTGGTACAGCGGATCGGCCAAGAGCTCCTCTGGCGTAGGGTCGCCTCCCGCTTCTGGCGGCGCATGGTCGTCGGCTCCCACTCTCTCGATCTCGACGATTCGGTGATTGACCCTCTGGGGGAAGTCGCCCGCGTCGTCGATCACGTACGCGATCCCGCCGCTCATTCCTGCACCGAAGTTCCTGCCGGCTTTGCCGATCACCACGACGCAACCGCCGGTCATGTACTCGCAGCCGTGATCGCCGATTCGCTCGACAACCGCGATGGCACCCGAGTTGCGAACGGCGAACCGCTCTCCCGCTCCGCCGTTGAAGTAGCACTCACCGGAGATGGCACCGTAGAGCACCGTGTTGCCGATGATGACATTCTCTCGCGGGACGATTGGGCCGACGGGCTCCGCCTCGATGATGATGCGGCCACCGGACAGTCCTTTGCCCACATAGTCGTTCGCATCGCCTTCGAGGTGAAGTGTGATCCCGTGAGCCAGCCATGCTCCGAAGCTCTGCCCTGCGGTCCCCTTCAGCCTGACGTGAATCGTGTCATCCGGAAGGCCGGCGTGACCGTAGCGGCGAGCCACCTCACCCGACAACATCGCACCGACGGCGAGGTTGGTGTTGTTCACCGGGGTCGCGATCGATACTGCATGTCGATTCTCGAGTGCCGGCATCGCCTCCTTGATGAGGGAATTGTCGAGAGACCGGTGCAGCGCGTGTGGTTGCTTCTCCGTGTTGCTGATGGCGACTCCCGTACGAGGCTCAGGTTTGAACAGGATCCTGGAGAAGTCGAGGCCCCGAGCCTTCCAGTGCTCGATCGCTCCCTTCGTGCGGATGCGATCACTCTGGCCAATCATTTCGGCAAAAGTCCGTAGGCCCAATGCTGCCATGATCTCTCTGGTCTCCTCGGCGATGAACCTGAAGAAGTTGACGACATGCTCCGGCGTACCGGGGAAGAGTGCGCGCAGCTCCGGGTCCTGGGTTGCCACCCCGACCGGGCACGTGTTGAGGTGGCATTTGCGCGTCATGATGCAACCCTCGGAAATGAGAGGGGCGGTAGCAAAACCGACCTCGTCCGCCCCTAGCAGGGCCGCGATCACGACGTCGCGGCCGGTACGGATGCCACCGTCGGTCTGAACGGCGATCCGTCCACGTAGCTCGCTGGCGATGAGGGTCTGCTGCGTCTCCGCCAGGCCGATCTCCCAATGCGAGCCCGCCTGCATCACCGAAGTGAGAGGGCTGGCCCCCGTGCCACCCTCGTAGCCCGAGATGAGGACATGATCGGCATGAGCCTTGGCAACGCCGGCGGCAATCGTGCCCACACCGATCTCGGACACCAACTTCACGCTGATGCGAGCTCTCGGATTGACGTTCTTCAGATCGAGGATGAGCTGTTTGAGGTCCTCGATCGAGTAGATGTCGTGGTGAGGGGGCGGGGAGATGAGGCCGACGCCCGGCGTCGAGTGGCGCACGGCGGCGATCCATTCGTTCACTTTGTGGCCGGGAAGCTGGCCGCCTTCACCCGGTTTGGCGCCCTGCGCGATCTTGATTTGTACGTCGTCTGCGTTGACCAGATATTCGGCCGTCACCCCGAAGCGCCCCGATGCCACCTGTTTGACCGCCGACCGCATTGAGTCTCCGTTCTCCAGGGGCACGTACCGGCTTGGCTCCTCACCACCTTCTCCGGTGTTCGACTTGGCGCCGAGCCGGTTCATCGCGATCGCGAGATTGGTGTGCGCCTCCCACGAGATCGACCCAAACGACATTGCGCCGGTGGCGAAACGCTTCACGATCTCGGAGGCCGGCTCGACCTCATCGAGAGGAATCGGTTCGTCCAAGAAGTCGAGTTCGAACAGGCCGCGCAGGTTCTTCAGCTTGCGGGTCTGGTCGTTGACCATCGCTGTGTACTTGCGGAACATCTCATAGTCACCCGACCGCACCGAGTGCTGAAGTGTGGAGATGGTCTCCGGGGTCCAGATGTGCTCCTCGCCCCGAAGCCGGAATGCATACTCTCCCCCGGGATCGAGCTCCGGCGCATGAAACTTCTCTGTGTCGAACGCAGCCCGATGGCGACGCACCGTCTCGGCGGCGATCTCTTCGAGACCGATACCCTCGACGACCGAAGGCGTCCCGGTGAAGTACCGTTCCACGAACTCCTCGCTCAGGCCTATCGCATCGAAGATCTGGGCGCCGCAGTAGGACTGGAACGTCGAGATACCCATTTTCGACATCACCTTGCGCAAACCACTCGTGAGCGACTTGATGTAGCGGGTCTCCGCCTCCTCGAGGGACAAGGAAGCCGGCAGCTCCTCGACCACGGCGTGGATGCTGTCTAGCGCGAGATACGGGTTGATGGCCTCCGCCCCGTAGCCACCAAGCAGACAGACATCATGAACCTGACGGGCCTCACCGGTCTCGACCACCAAGCCCACCTCGGTTCGGAGACCAGCCCTGATCAGCTGATGATGAACGGCTGCGGTCGCCAGCAGAGCTGGGATGGCGACCCGCTCCTCTTCGAGGCAACGATCCGAGAGGATGAGGATGTTCCAGCCCTCGCGCACCGTATCGATGGCCCGCTCGCACAAGGTCTCCAGGGCTTCTCGCATTCCTGTCGCACCTTCGGAGGCTGGGTAGCAGATGCTCAGCTTGCGGGTCCGGAAGGCGCCGTCGACATGGTTCTCTATGCGACGAATCCGTTCCAGGTCCACGTTGGTCAGGATCGGGTGGGTGACTTCCAGGCGCTTGTGGGTGCCACCCGTATTGACGTCGAGCAGATTGGGTCTGGGCCCAATCAGTGACACCAGCGACATAACCGTCTCTTCCCTGATCGGATCTATCGCCGGATTGGTCACCTGGGCGAACCTCTCCTTGAAATAGTCGTACAGCATCTTGGGACGATCGGACAGCACCGCCGGCGGAGTGTCCCGACCCATCGACCCGATCGGGTCCTCTCCTCCGATGACCATCGGCTTCAGGAAGAACTCGATGTCCTCCCTCGTGTACCCGAACGCCTTCTGGGCGCTACGCAGAGTCTCCGAATCCGGACCCATGGCCGCAACCTCCGGTGGCAGGTCCGCGATTCTGATCTGGGTCTCGTCGAGCCATTGCCGGTACGGTTTCGCTCCGGAGAGAGAGTCCTTCAGCTCGGCATCGTCGATGATGCGGCCCTGCTCGAGATCGATCAGCAGCATCTTGCCGGGCTGGAGACGCCACTTCTTGACGATCTTCTCCTCAGGAATGTCGAGCACCCCCATTTCGGATGCCATCACGACCAAATCGTCGTCGGTGACGATGTATCGCGCGGGGCGCAGCCCGTTGCGGTCTAGAGTCGCTCCGATCTGACGCCCATCGGTGAAAGCAACAGCCGCAGGCCCATCCCAGGGCTCCATCACGGCGGCGTGGTATTCGTAGAAGTCTCTGCGGCCGGAGTCCATCAGCGGGTTGTCCGCCCAGGCCTCGGGAATCATCAGCATCATGGCGTGGCTCAGCGAGTACCCGCCCGCCACCAGCAACTCCAGCGCATTGTCGAACGTCGCCGAGTCCGATGCCCCATCTCCGATCAGGGGCCACAACTTCTCGAGGTCTGCACCGATGATCTCCGATGACATGTTTCGACGACGCGCCATCATCCAGTTGATGTTGCCTTGGACCGTGTTGATCTCACCGTTGTGGCAGAGGTACCGGAACGGCTGCGCAAGACGCCATGAGGGGGAGGTGTTGGTCGAGAACCGCTGGTGGACCAGCGCGAGAGCTGACTCGAGATGCTCGTCGGTGAGATCCTCGTAGTACGCGGCGAGGTTCTTGGCAAGCATCATCCCCTTGTACGTGATCGTTCTCGCCGACATCGAAGCCACGTAGAACTCGCCCCGACCGATCAGATCGGGAACGCGTTTTGCCAGCCCGAGGTGTGCCTGCTTGCGGATCACATAGAGCTTCCTCTCGAAGTGATCGGCGTCGACGACGTCCCGGCCACACCCGACAAACAGCTGGCGGATCACGGGCTCGATCGGCCGGACGCTCGCGCCCAGACATGACGAGCCCACCGGGACATCGCGCCACGCGATCGGCTCCTGTCCCTCGCGAACCACCTGCTCGACCAGTGAATCCTCACAGATTGCCCTGTCGACAGGGTCCTGGGGCAGGAAGACCAACCCGACTCCGTAGCGGCCGGGTTCAGGAAGGCTGACTCCCTGTTTCGCCATCTGGGGTCGAAAGAACCCATCGGGTATCTGCAGCAGCATTCCGGCGCCGTCGCCGGCGAGTGGATCTGCACCGACGGCACCCCGGTGGGTGAGATTGGTGAGGACGGTCAATCCCTGAGTGACAATCTCGTGACTCTTTCGGCCCTTGATGTCTGCGACGAAGCCGATGCCGCACGAGTCGTGGTCGAGCCCAGGGTGGTAGAGCCCCCTCCTCTGATGGCGCTCTCTATCCATGTTTCCCTCGGTCGCCGGTCCCGTGAGAGTACCCAGGCGGAAGTCGTTGTGTGCACCCGGAGAAGTGTCGACTCCACCGCACGCCCGGCGGGTCGACCACCGCGCCTCGAAGCACCTCAGGCCCTGTGGTCAGTTTTGGCTCTCGATGATCCGCCTGGCGGGTGCGAACACCGCGAAACAGCACAAACGCCGCGATTGCCGCTCTCTCCATCGTTTGCTCCTAGTTCACACCCACGTGTCGGCTGAACTCCGAGGCCTCCGAGCCCGCTTTCCGAGACCGTAGGCCAACCGTCTTGACGAAGCAGGATCTGCGCTCGTCGCCGAAAAGCCGCCAACTCAGACAACGCCGTCGCACCCGGGCCCGATACGGCGATCGCCGCCCCTCGTATTGGTACATGATCGCCTGCGGGCGTTTCGAGTCCGTTGCGAGCTTGTTGCAGTCTGTTACGAGTCGGTGAGTGGGTTGACGGATCGGCCGGACGACGCCCGGGACGACCGACCCACGCCCCGCGAGCTCGACCCGCCCTCGACGTGGGTCACGGCCAAGCCGGTGGTCGTGGCCTCCCAGCCCATCCTCGTTGACGGACCCCGCCGGAGCATGTAGGGTCCTCCACCACATGAAGATTGCTTATGCTCGAATGATCTGCATGGCTTCTCAGATGCCGTGCGATATCGACGTGTAAGCAACAAGCAGAACGAGGATCCGCACCGGCACCGGGAGCGGATCTTTCTCATTGAGTGCCGCTCCCCCGGACCCTCGGTCGGAAACCGGAGGAGAACATGACCACCGACTACCACTTCGAAACCCTGCAGGTCCACGCAGGCCAGGAACCGGCCCCAGGCACGAACGCCAGGGCGGTACCGATCTATCAGACGACGTCGTACACGTTCGACGACTCTGCGCACGGCGCCCGGCTCTTCGCTCTGGAGGAGTTCGGCAACATCTACACGCGCATCATGAACCCGACCACCGATGTGTTCGAGAAACGGATCGCCGCACTCGAAGGCGGCGCAGCAGCGGTTGGCACGGCTTCCGGTCAGGCAGCGCAGTTCACCGCCCTGACCACGTTGGCGGGCGTCGGTGACAACATCGTGTCGACGAGCTACCTCTACGGCGGCACCCACAACCAGTTCAAGGTCACCCTTGCCCGTCTCGGCATCGAAACCCGGTTCGTCGACGGCGACGATCCCGAAGCGTTCGCAGGCCTGATCGACGACGACACGAAAGCGCTATACGTCGAGACAATCGGCAACCCCCGATTCAACGTCCCGGACCTGCCCGCTCTCTCCACTGTTGCCCACAACGCAGGCGTCCCACTCGTGGTCGACAACACGTTCGGTGCGGCCGGGTACCTCTGTCGGCCGATCGATCATGGAGCCGACATCGTGGTGGCCTCGGCGACGAAGTGGATCGGAGGCCACGGCACCTCCATCGGAGGAGTGATCGTCGACTCGGGCAACTTCGACTGGCGTAGCGGTCGCTTCCCCGTGTTCACCGACCCCTCTCCGGGCTATCACGGTCTCGTCTTCACCGACGCATTCGGCCCCGACAGTCCTTTCGGCAACATCGCGTTCGCCATTCGCGCTCGAGTTGAAGGTCTGCGGGATATCGGGGCAGCCTTGAGCCCGTTCAACGCTTTCCTCCTGCTCCAGGGCGTCGAGACCCTATCGCTCCGGGTGCAACGTCACGTCGACAACGCCCTCGGTCTCGCGAAGTGGTTCCAGGGACACGAGTTGGTCAAGTGGGTCGACTATCCGGGCCTGCCGGAACATCCCTATCACGAGAACGCCACCAGGCTCCTCCGCAATGGCTACGGCGGGGTGCTCGCCTTCGGGATCGAAGGAGGTTCACTCGCTGCTCAGCGCTTCATCGACAGTGTGCACCTCGCCTCCCATGTGGCCAACATCGGCGACGCGAAGACGCTCGTGATCCACCCGGCGTCGACCACACACCAGCAGTTGAGTGTCGAAGAGCAGGTGCGAGCCGGTGTGACCGACGACCTCATCCGGGTGTCGGTTGGGATCGAACACATCGACGACCTCAAGGCCGACTTCGACGGTGCCTTCGCACGAGCCCGGCTACAAGGCGCATCGACATGACGTACACGATCTCACAAACCACCCGGTTCTTCGATGTCGACGAACCCTTCCCCCTTTCCCGGGGCGGGCAGCTCACCGGCGTCCGTGTCGCCTACCGTACGTGGGGACGGCCGGCGTCGTCGGCCGTCTTGATCTGCCACGCTTTGACAGGATCGGCCGACGCCGACGATTGGTGGAAGGGCATGTTCGGAAGAGGGTCGACGTTCGATCCGGACCGTGACTTCATCGTGTCGGCCAACGTTCTCGGCAGTTGCTACGGCACAACTGGCCCGAGCGATGTCTCGCTTGGTGGGGTTCGGTATGGTCCCGACTTCCCCGCCGTGACAATCGACGACATGGTCCGCCTCCAGAAGCTGCTCCTCGACCATCTGGGGGTGAACCGACTCGAGCTGGTGATCGGCGGCTCCATGGGCGGCATGCAGACACTGCGCTGGGCCGAACGGTATCCGGAGCTGGTCGACGCCATTGTCCCGATCGGCGTTGGAGCCGCACAGTCGGCCTGGGCTCTCGCCCTCTCCGAAGCCCAGCGTGCCGCCATAACCAGCGATCACAGATTCCGCGGTGGCAGATACTCTCCGACACGGCCCCCAAGGTCCGGTCTCTCCACCGCGCGGATGATCGCGATGTGCAGCTACCGCAGCCCCGACGACTTCCGCAGCAGATTCGGACGCGACTTCACAAATGACATCTATGCGGCGCAGTCGTACCTTCGGCATCAGGGGAACAAGCTGGTCGAACGATTCGATGCCAACAGCTACCTCTCACTGATCGATGCGATGGACCACTACCAGATCAACCCGAGCGCCATTGCGACACCCGCACTCGTGGTGGGGATTTCCTCCGACCTCCTGTATCCGCCCGAGGAGGTCCGTGCGTTGGCGGCCACGTTGCCAACCGCCGAGTTCCACCTCCTGTCGGCACCCCAGGGCCACGACGCATTCCTCATCGAAACCGCTCACCTCAACCGAATCATCGCTGGTTTTCGCAGGCGCATTGCTGTGCCGAGACTCACGGCCCTAGACACCGCCCGCCTCGCCTGGTATCGCTCGATCGTGGCGTCCACATAGGCACGAGAGACGATCACGGACAGACGACGTCGACGGTCGACGCGGCAGCGGATCGCGGCCCGTACCGATCGGCGTCTTGGCTCGGGTTGCTCAGCCGGTGACCGCGCCTCGTCCTGCGGATCCGACCAGTCGGGCGTACTTGGCCAGCGCACCGGATGGGTATCTGGGCGCGCGAGGCTTCCAGTGTGCCAGCCGGCGGTCGAGCGTCGTCTCATCCACCAGGAGGTCGAGGGCGCGGCCAGGGATGTCGACCCGGATACGGTCGCCTTCCTCGACGAGGGCCAGCGGTCCTCCTTCCTCGGATTCGGGAGCGACATGACCGATACATAGTCCGGTCGTGCCACCGGAGAACCGGCCGTCGGTGATGAGCATCACGTCCTTGCCCAACCCTGCACCTTTGATCGCCGCCGTGATCTGCAGCATCTCCCGCATCCCTGGCCCCCCTTTGGGACCCTCAGTGCGGATGACAACGACATCCCCATGCCGGATCCGATGGTCGAACAAAGCATCGAGAGCGTCCTGCTCGCCGTCGAACACGCGAGCAGGCCCCTCGAACGTATCGAAATCGATACCGGCAACCTTGACAACTGCCCCTTCGGGCGCGAGGGAGCCTCGCAAAATGGCTATTCCGCCTTCGGCCGCAAGCGGACGATCCACCGGTGCCAGCACGTCCTGGGAGCCCGGAATCTCGACAACCGCCAGGTTGTCCGCCATGGTCGCACCGCTCACAGTGAGGACGTCGCCCTCCAGCAGGCCGGCGTCGAGCAGCACCTTGAGAACCACCGGCATGCCGCCGATTCCGTCGAGGTCCACCATGTGGTAGCGCCCGAACGGTTTGAGATCCCCGATGTGCGGCGTGCGCCGCGAGATCCGATCGAAGTCTTCGAGAGTCAGGTCGACCTCCGCCTCATGCGCGATGGCCAGTAGGTGCAGAACGGCGTTCGTGGAACCGCCCAGCGCCATCACGGCGGTGATGGCATTCTCGAACGCCGGGCGGGTCATGATCTGTCGTGGCCGGATATCTGCGTCGAGCAGTCCCATCACCGCCCTGCCCGAAGCGATCGCGAATTCGTCGAGACGAGGGTCAGACGCCGGAACCGCCGCCGACCCCGGCAGGGACATGCCGATCGCCTCGCCGACGGAAGCCATGGTGTTGGCCGTGAACATCCCGGCGCACGACCCCTCGCCAGGACAGGCGTGACGTTCGATCTCGAGTAGCTCCTCCTTCGACAGGGTCCCTTCCGAGAAGGCGCCTATTCCCTCGAAGACGTCGACGATCGATATGTCCTTTCCCCGCCACCGTCCCGGCAGGCTCGAACCCCCGTAGAGGAACACACTCGGCAAATTCGTGCGTGCGGCGGCCATCAACATCCCTGGAAGCGACTTGTCGCAGCCGGCGATGGTGACCATGCCGTCGAAACGCTCTGCATGCATGACCAGCTCGACGGAGTCGGCGATCACCTCACGTGAAACGAGGGAGGCGCGCATCCCCTCGTGACCCATCGCGATCCCATCGGACACCGCAATGGTGCTGAATACCAGACCGACACCTCCCCGATCACGCACCCCCTGCTTGGCATGGCGAGAGAGGCGCGGACCGCTGAGATTGCACGGCGTCACCTCGTTTCCGGCTGAGACGACTCCGATCTGCGGTTTGGCGAAGTCATCTTCGGTGAGCCCCACCGCACGGAGCATGGCGCGAGCACCGGCCTTCGAAGGGCCTTCGGTGACGTCCTGGGAGTGGATCTTCGATGTCATGGCGAGGATCTTACGCGGCTGAGCTCCGAGGCGTCGACGCGGACCTCTCCCTTGACAACATCCCCGCTCCGACGGTAGGTTCATCGCCCAATGAGGTACTCCTACATCCTCGTACTCAGGTAGCACACACGCCCAACTCGGTGTGTGTGCTCCTCGGCCCTCCCCACAAAGGAGGGTTTTCTTGCACCCCGACCAGCCCGCTAGACCTGAGGATCACCCCTTGACCAAGAGAACCGGAGCCGAAACGCTCATCGCTTCCCTCGAAAAGGAAGGCGTCGAAACCATCTTCGGTGTGCCTGGCGGAGCGATCCTGCCTGCCTACGATCCTCTCTACGACAGCCCGATCCGCCACATCCTCGCCCGTCATGAGCAAGGCGCCGGTCACATGGCGGAGGGGTACGCCTGGGCAACAGGCGAGGTGGGGGTCTGCATCGTCACGTCGGGTCCAGGAGCGACGAACCTCGTCACCCCGCTCACGAACGCTCTCATCGACTCGGTTCCGCTTGTCGCAATCAGCGGCCAGGTCTCCACCCGGTCGGTGGGCAATGACGCCTTCCAGGAGGCGTACACGGTCGGAGTCACGATGTCCGCAACCAAACACAACTACTTCGTCACCGACCCAGACGACATCGCCGACGTGGTCCACGAAGCATTCCACATCGCGGCCACCGGGCGACCGGGCCCGGTGTTGATCGACCTACCCAAAGACATCCTTGCCGCCACGGCTGCCACCCACGCTCCTCGCGAGATCGACCTGCCGGGCTACAAGCCGGCGACGGAAGGACATCACCTCAAGGTCAACGAAGCGATCGCGTTGATCGCCTCGGCAACCCGCCCGGTGCTGTACATCGGCGGCGGGATCATCAAGGCGAACGCCTATCGCGAGGTGCGCCGCCTGGCAGAGGCGGCCACCCTGCCGGTGGTGACCACCCTGATGGGACGCGGTGCGTTCCCGGACAACCATCCGCTCGCCCTGGGTATGCCGGGCATGCACGGAAACTACACGGCCATCACGGCGATGCAGCACGCCGATCTGCTGATCGCCATCGGAGTGAGGTTCGACGATCGTGTGACGGGCGATCCGGATTCCTTTGCCCCCCACGCGAAGGTCATTCACGCGGATGTGGACCCTGCTGAGATCGGCAAGATCCGTACAGCGGACGTTCCGATCGTCGGTGACGCCCGCAGAGTGCTCGTCCAGCTGCTCGAGGCGTGGGGCGACCGGCGGGTTCCCGATCGTACGGCCTGGTTGGCTCTCCTGAGCGACTGGCAACGAACATACCCCCTCACGTACGATCAGCAACCAGACGGACCCGTCAAGCCCCAGTACGTCATCGAGGAGCTCTACCGGCTGACCGGAGGTGACGCGATCATCGTCGCCGGAGTCGGGCAGCACCAGATGTGGACCTCCCAATTCTGGAAGTTCGATGAGCCGCGACACTGGATCAACTCCGGAGGACTTGGCACCATGGGGTTTGCGATACCAGCCGCCGTTGGCGCCAAAGTGGGGAAACCCGACGAGCTCGTCTACGCGATCGATGGCGACGGCTGCTTCCAGATGACGCTCCAGGAGCTGATCACCGCCGCTACGGAGAACATCCCTGTGAAGATCGCCGTCATCAACAACGGCTCCCTCGGCATGGTGAAACAGTGGCAGGAGCTGTTCTACTCCGGGCGCCTGTCGGCGACCCTGCTCGGCGATCACCCCGACTACGTCAAGTTGGCCGAGGGGATGGGCTGTGTCGGGTTGCGCGCCCAGATACCAGAAGAAGTCGCCCCGGTCATCGAGAAGTCGTTGTCGATAGACGATCGGCCCGTCGTGGTCGAGTTCGTCGTCGATCCGGACGAGATGGTGTTCCCGATGGTGCCCGCAGGCGGGACGAACGACGAGGTGGTTGTCGGGCCGGGCACGATCGTCAAGCGAAACGACGCCTCGAGACTGGATACGCCGGCATGAGCAACCCCCCACAGGCACAGCACACCCTTTCGGTCCTGGTCGAGGACAAACCGGGAGTTCTGGCGAGAGTGTCATTGCTCCTCGCCCGCAGAGGGTTCAACATCCACTCTCTTGCCGTGGGTCCCGCCAGAGATGAAGGCACCGCACTCATGACGATCGTGGTGGAAGCTCTCGAGCTCGAGCAGGTCAAGAAGCAACTGCACAAACTGGTCAACGTCGTCAAGATCACCGAACTCGATCCGGACCAGTCGTTCGAGCGGGAGATCATGATCGTGCGCGTGAGCGCGCCGCCGAACCGTCGGGGCGAGGTGCTCGAGGTGGCGTCGCTGTTCAAAGCAGTGCCTGTGGACGCGGCGCCGACGACGATCGCGTTTCTCGTGACGGGCGATCCGATGAAGCTCAGGAACTTCCTGAACCTCGTCCGGCCCTTCGGGATCACCGATCTCGTAAAGTCGGGGCGGATAGCAATGGCCCGAGATGTGAAAACCAATAGCGCCAGCTTGCGCGCGATCGGATGAGAGGAATTATGGCCACCATCTTCTACGACAGCGACAGCAACCCGTCGATCATCAAGGATCGGAAGGTCGCGGTGATCGGCTATGGGAGCCAGGGGCACGCACACGCCCTCAACCTCAGGGACGCGCATGTCGACGTCACCGTCGGTCTCCGCCCCGACTCGACCAGCCGCCGGTACGCCGAAGAGGCCGGACTGGTCGTCAGGGACGTCCGAGATGCTGCCGCGTGGGCCGACGTCGTCATGCTGCTCGTACCGGATCAGACGATGGCGGACCTCTATGCAGCGGAGGTGGCGCCACACCTCCAACAAGGCGACGCTCTGTTCTTCGCCCACGGATTCAACATCCACTTCGGGTTCATCGAACCCCCGGAGGGAGTAGACGTCGTGATGGTGGCGCCAAAGGGTCCAGGACATCTGGTCCGTCGTACCTACGTGGAGGGTTCGGGTGTCCCGTGTCTCCTGGCCGTCCACCAGGACGCGACCGGACACGCCCACGATTTGGGGCTTTCGTACGCCTGGGGAATCGGCGGGACCCGAGCCGGAGTGCTGGAGACGACCTTCAGGGAGGAAACAGAGACGGACCTGTTCGGCGAGCAGGTGATCCTGTGCGGAGGCGTCTCATCCTTGATCAAGGCGTCGTTCGAGACCCTCGTGGACGCTGGATACCAGCCCGAATCGGCCTACTTCGAGACCCTCCACGAACTCAAGCTGATCGTGGATCTCCTCTTCGAGGGTGGCCTGTCGTGGATGCGGTACAGCGTCTCCGACACGGCGGAATACGGTGACTACACCCGTGGCCCCCGAATCATCACCGACGACACCAGAACGGCCATGAGGGACGTGCTCGATGAGATCCAATCGGGTCAGTTCGCCAAAGAGTGGATGTCTCAAGCCCGCGCCGGAGCCCCCTTCCTCCTGGAACGCCGTGCTCAGGATCGCGACCACCTCATCGAACAGGTAGGACGCACCCTTCGAGAGATGATGCCGTTCCTCGACCCGAAGCAGCCCCCGCAGTGAGCATGCGGCGCGACCATCTCGTCGGCCTGGGTCTTGCCGCGCCGGGCGGCCTTATCGGCTGACCCGGCGCCCCGAGACACAGCCCTACGCCACGCCCAGAAGGAGCCCGCCATGTCCGATCGGTTGATCATATTCGACACCACCCTGCGCGACGGGGAACAAGCCCCCGGCATCGCCCTCACACCCGACGAGAAAGTCGCCATCGCTCAACAGCTCGCCAAGCTTCGTGTCGACGTGATCGAGGCAGGCTTCGCCGCCTCCTCTCCCGGAGACTTCGAAGCCGTATCCCGGATCGCCCAAAAGGTGAAGGGGCCGGTCATCGCCAGCCTCGCTCGAGCACACCCTGACGACATCGATCGGGCTTGGGATGCGATCCGAAGTGCAGAACACGCCCGCATCCACGTCTTCATGTCCACCTCGCCGGTACACATGGAGAAGATGCTTCGCATGACGCCCGACGAGGTGCTCGCGGCGTCGGTCGAAGGCGTGAGAAGGGCGAGGAGCTACTGCGACGACGTCGAGTTCAGCCCACAGGACGCAACCAGATCCGACCCGGACTTCCTGATGGCGGTATGCAAGGCTGCGGTTGAGGCGGGCGCGACAACGATCAACATCCCCGACACCGTCGGCTACGCGACCCCCGCAGATTTCGTAGAGCTGCTTGGCCGGGTGTACGAGGAGGTGCGCGGCGGCAGGGAGGATGTGATCATCTCGACCCACTGCCACAACGACCTCGGGTTGGCCGTGGCGAATTCACTGTCGGCGATCTTCGCCGGCGCCCGTCAGATCGAGGGCGCCATCAACGGAATCGGTGAACGCGCTGGGAACACCTCCATCGAAGAGGTGATCATGGCGGTGCAGACCCGTGCCGACCGATTCGGTGTGGAGGTGGGGGCAGACACCACCCAGATCTTCGAGACGTCCCGGCTCGTGTCGCGGCTCACCGGCTACCCGGTTCAGTACAACAAGGCGGTTGTGGGACGCAACGCCTTCGCTCACGAGGCGGGCATCCACCAGCACGGCGTCTTGCGTGACCGTCTCACCTACGAGATCATGGATGCGGCTTCCGTCGGCCAGGAAGGCGGTCAGATCATCCTCGGGAAACACTCAGGACGCGCAGGTTTCGCCGACACGCTGACCAAGATGGGGATCGTTCTGGAAGACGAGGCGTTCGACAGAGGATTCGAGCGGTTCAAGGAACTCGCCGATCGCAAGGTTCGCATCACCGAAGAGGAGATCCGCGCGATCGTCGAGGACCAGACGAGCCGTCCGAAGCAATCCACCGAGTTGGTCGGGCTCCATGTCGCTGGAGGAAACGAAGCCACGCCCCGTGCCGTGGTCCGGTTGAAGATGAACGGCAGTGAACGCGAGTTCGCCGGCGAGGGAGACGGCATGGTGCACGCCGCCTTCGCAGCGATTCGCAAGGCGTTCGATGTCGACGCCACCCTCGTCGACTATCGGGTCGTCCCTGTTACTCCCGGAGCCGACGCCATGGCCGAGGTGAACGTCGTGGTCAAAGTCGGTGACGGGGCCTACTCGGGGCGAAGCGTCTCCACCGATGTGGTCGAAGGCTCCGCGGAAGCGTTCGTCTCGGCGCTCGACAAGGCAACCTGGCGGGGGTAGGCGTCGGCAACTCGAAAGGCACGACATGGCTGACCATCAAGTCGCGGTGATCGGCGGAGATGGAATCGGACCTGAGGTCACCGCCGAGGCGCTGAAAGTGCTCTCGGCAGCAGCGGAACGATTCTCGTTCAACTTCGACACCACCGAGTACGACCTCGGAAGCTCCCGGTACCTTGCAACGGGCGAAGTACTCCCCGATTCGATCGAAGCCGAGCTCGATCAGCACGACGCCATCCTGCTCGGTGCCGTGGGCAGCCCCGCCGTCGCCCCTGGGGTCCTCGAACGGGGCCTACTGCTGCGTCTTCGTTTCGACTTCGACCTCTACGTCAATCTGCGTCCCGTGAAGTTGTATCCGGGGGTCCCCTCACCGATTGGGGGGATAACACCGGATCGGCTCGAGCTGATCGTGGTCAGAGAAAACACGGAGGGCCCCTACGTGGGAGCGGGGGGGACGCTGCGACGGGGAACCCCTCACGAAGTGGCGACCCAGGAGTCGATCAACACTCGCCGAGGGGTGGAACGAGTGGCTCGGTATGCCTTCTCACTTGCCGAACAACGTGACAGAAGACTGACACTGTGTCACAAGACCAACGTCCTCGTGTATGCCGGCGACCTGTGGAGCAGGACTCTCGAGGAGATCTCGGCCGAGTATCCGGACGTGGCACTCGACTACGTCCACGTCGATGCCATGTGCCTATACCTGGTGACAGAGCCGGAGCGATTCGACGTCGTCGTCACCGACAACCTGTTCGGCGACATCATCACCGATCTCGGAGCTGCTATCCAGGGCGGCATGGGACTTGCCGCCAGCGGAAACCTCAACCCTCCCGGCGATCACCCTTCCATGTTCGAGCCGGTTCACGGCTCGGCGCCGGACATTGCCGGCAGGGGGTGGGCGAACCCGGTGGCTGCAGTCCTGTCTGCCGCCCTCTGCCTCGAAACGCTGGGTGAGACCGACGCTGCCCGAGCTGTCGAGTCCGCGGCGAGCTCATTGCTGGTCGAACTCGGGGCGATGAGCGGACCGGCAATGGGTGCGACGACAGCTCAGATCGGCGACCGTATCGCTGCCCGACTACAGAACGGTGAATGACGGTCCAGCCGGCGGACCGTTGACCGGGAGCAAGGAGCAGCGGAGCCCGGACTTCGCTCAACGTGGGGCACTCCCCTCGATGCGAGTTGCTCTGGCCACGGACATCCAACGGCAACAGGCTTGGACGCGCTACCGGCCGATTGTCCTGGGCCGATTCCGAGCGGGAGACGAGTATGGCCATCTCAACAGACGGAGCACAGATGCCCCTCTCACCGATCGAGGTTCGAACCTACGGACACGAAGGACCACCCGTTGCCGTGTTGCACGGTGGGCCGGGCGCCGCAGGGTCCGCCGCAGAACTGGCCCGTGACCTCGCGCCACACTGTCGGGTGCTCGAACCGCTCCAGCGCCACTCAGGCGAAGTCCCGCTCACCGTCGCACAGCATGTTTCGGATCTCGCCGAGATCCTCCGGGAGCCGGTGACCCTCGTCGGCTCGTCGTGGGGGGCGATGCTCGGGTTGTCGTTCACGACAGCCCATCCCGAGCTGGTTCGCTCGCTGGTGCTCGTGGGCTGCGGAACCTACGACCAGGCGAGCCGCGACGCCTACCACACCATCATGGACGAGCGTCTCGGACCGGTGGGCCGTGAGCGGAAGGCCCAGCTCGAGCACCAAATGAGCGAAACGACGGACCCACACGAACGCGATCTGATCCTCGCCCAGATCGGCAATCTCGACGAGTACGCCCAGGCCTTCGACCTCATGCAGACTTCCGACTACATCGCAATCGACGCCGCCGGTCACACCGAAACGTGGAAAGACGTCTTGCGGCTCCAGGATGAAGGCGTCGAACCAGCCGCGTTCTCCACGATCGTCTGCCCCGTGCTGATGCTGCACGGCGACACCGACCCCCACCCCGGTCGCTCCACCCACGAGACCCTCCGGCGGTTCATCCCGCAGATCGAGTACCGAGAGCTCCCGCAGTGCGGTCACGAGCCATGGCTCGAACGCTGGGGTCGCGAGCCATTCCTCGAGGAGCTTCGGCAGCGGCTGACGCGGGCCTGATGAGGCTGTCAGCACAGTGACAGCACGCCGGCACAAGCCAGCGCCGGCGATGGTCCGAACCTCGCGCCGGCGGCCACGGACTGTTTGCCGCCCTGCGTGTGAAGTGTTCGGCGAACAGGCCCGAGAAGCACAACAGCTCCGAGGCAAGCCACAGCGCGACGCCTGAGCCGGTCATTCGAGTCGCCTGCAAGTGTCATCAGAGCGTCATTGCCTTCCCTGACGAACTTCAGCGCCGAGTCTCCCTCTCCCCGGCGTCCCTTCGCGGCCACGCTGGCAGTGGCCCCCGAACGGCCTCCACGGTGACGATCACCTCGAAGCCCACGCGAGCGCTACGTATAGAGGGAAGTGGTCCGAGCCGAGTGACGGCCCGAGGTGCCGATCAACGACGGTCAGGTCCGGACTATGCAGCAGGTGGTCGATAGGAGTCGAAATCGCCCTGAAACCCGCCGGCCAGGATGCCTGCACCCCGAAGCCGAGCTGTGAGTTCACCAGCGCTCCCGAGATGAGCGAGAAGCCGTGCGACCATGTGGAAGCGTTGAAATCTCCGGTCACCACCAGCGGCAGAGGCTGGGCGGCCGCCCACTCCGCAACGTCCTGAAGTTCTTCATCTCGGTCGGCCGACCGTTCGACGCTAATCGGCGACGGGGGATGTATTCCCAATACCTCCACCTCGCCGGACCCAAGCGGCAGCGTGACCAGGATGCTCGGAACCACCAGGTCGACGATGTGAGTGTCGGCGCCCTCCGGTACCAATGCGACGGTGCCGAACTTGTCGCCGGGTCGTATCGCGCTCACCATTCGGTAGGGGAGGTCCGCTTCCTGGATCGCCCGCTCCAGCGCTCGTGTCCCCTCGTGCAGGAACACGACGTCGGCGCCTGAGGTCCGCACCGCCTTGAGCACCGGGTCGAGGTGGCGATTGGAGTAGAGCACATTGAAGCTCAAGACGTTGAGCCGGTCGGGGCCGAGCGAAGGAGCCGGCTTGGAGATGTAGAGCGGAAGGATCACCACGACGTTGGCGATGAGCGCCAAGAGGGACAGGACGGCGGCAACGCGCCGGCGGAGAAGGGCCGAGACGATCGCGACCGGCACGAGCAGCACCGCATATTGCACCCGGAAGTTCGAGGCAATGTCGAAGACCCACCAGACGCCCCCAAGCCACCCGACGCCGGTGAGGCCGGCGAGCACGCCGGCAACGACACCCACACCTCCTCGAACGGTCGGTCGCGCACTCATGAGCGCCGCATGGTAGGTGCTCAGGCAGGCTTCACCTGCCTGGCACGCGACCAGACGCGTCGACAGGGAGCGAGCGTAGACACGGTCTTCTACCTTTGACGCGATACAAGATACAAGGTACAAGGTACGGGCTGAGAGCAGCGAAGCCCCATGAGGAGCCTATGTCGACTGAACGATCTCACCTTGCCCATGCGGGCATCGCCCTGTTCGTCACCCTGCTGTGGAGTTCATCGTGGGTACTCATCCGCTGGGGATTCGATCGAGAGTCCCTCCAGCCCCTGACCTTCGCCGCTCTGCGGTATGGGATCGCCTCCCTGGTCATGATCGGATGGACGTTTTCGAATCGAACCTACCGGCAACAGCTCGCCTCAATGAACCGATCACTCCTGGCCCGGATCGTCGTGCTCGGTGTGGTCTTCTACGCTGTGACACAGGGGGCGATCTTCGTTGCTCTCGACAACCAGCCGGCGGCTACGACCAGCCTCCTCCTGGCCCTGACCCCTCTCCTCGTGGCCGTCCTCGCGGGAAGATCCCTTCGGGAGAGCGCCTCGGGCAGGCAAGTGTGGGGAACGATCCTGGTCGTCCTCGGCGCCTGGCTCTACTTCACGGGCGGACTCGGCGCGACCGTGGTCGGAATTGTTGCGGCGATCGTTGCGTTGGGCGCCAACGTTGCCGGTTCACTCCTGGGGCGGCACGTCAACCGACCCGCCGACGCATCGCCGGTCGTGGTCACCGCTGTCAGCATGACGGTTGGCTCAATCATCCTCGCCGTCATTGGCGCTGCCTCCGAAGGGCTGCCGACCGTCAGCGCCAGGGCATGGCTGATCATCCTGTGGCTCGCTGTCGTCAACACGGCCGCTGCGTTCACCCTGTGGAACCTGTCGCTCCGGGAACTCTCCGCAGTCGAATCGGCCGGAATCAACAACACGATGCTCATCCAGATTGCCGTCTTGGCGTGGATCTTTCTGGGAGAGGCTCCGGGAATCGCCGGTCTCGCCGGAATCGCGCTCGTCTCGATCGGGGTGCTGCTGACCCAGGCAGTTCGTGTCAGGATGTCGACCTGAGGAACGTGTGAGTTCGCACTCGTGGGCCGGCTGCCTCTACTCTTGCTGCCCATGCGCGCCCTTCGCCCCGCATCCGCCCTGCTAATCAGCCTGATTCTGGTGGTTGGTGTGGCTGGACCGGCGGCCGCCGACGAGTTGCTGGTCAAGGTGAATGCGTCCAGACAAGCCAGCGTCACCCTCCTCCCGGCGGCCGAGACGATCGCCCAGCGGTCGGCTGCTGCACAAGCGACCGCCGGCAGACTCTCGCACACAAGCCTCAACTCACTTCTCGAGGTCTGCAGCGCGGCCGGCGAGGTAGTGGGCTACGGTCCCACCGTCGATGCGATCTTCGACGCGTTCGCCGCAAGCCCCACTCATTGGGACATCATCACGGCCGCCAACTGGACATCGGCCGGAACAGGGATCGCCGTTGGAGCCGACGGCGCGCTCTATGTGTCGATCGTCTTCTGCCAGGGTGCCACGGACGCACCCACGGCCCCGACCGCGCTAGCTCCACCGATGAGGGCCACGCCGACCGCTCGACCACCCGCCATCCCGGCCGTCGAACTTCTCCTGCTGAACCCATGCACCCTGGACCGTGACCTCGTCCTCCACGAACCGCCGTGGGAGACAGGCAGCTGTCCCGGTGTCACCTGAGGTCTAGTAGCTCGGCGATCTGCACAGTGTTGAGCGCTGCGCCCTTGCGTAGGTTGTCGGACACGCACCACAGGTTCAACCCACCGGGCGTTCCGACCGTTTCACGCAACCGGCCAACGAGCGTGTCGTCCTTGCCCGCCACATCCAGCGCCGTCGGCACCTTGTCGGTCCACAGCTCGACTCCCGGCGCGTCGGCAATCAGATTCGACGCCTCGTCTGCGCCGAGCGGACGCGAGAAGTACAACGTCGCCGCTATGCCGTGACCGACGACCACCGGCACCCGAACGCAGGTCGGTTCGACTCGGAGTTCCGGTAGGTCCAGGATTTTGCGGCTCTCATTGACGAGCTTCCACTCTTCGTCCGTGTAGCCGCCGTCGGCCAGATTCCCGGCAAACGGGAGCGCGTTGAACCCTATCGGACGCGCGTACACCTCGCTCATCGGCTCTTTCCAGCCCCCGTTTGCGAGCGCATCGATATCCTCAGCGAGTTCGGTGATTTGACGGGCGAGTTCGACGACTCCGTGCTGACCCGATCCGGACACCGCCTGATACGAGCTGACCACCATCGACTCGAGGCCCGCCGCACGATGTAGTGGCGCAATGGCCATCATCAAGCCCATCGTCGTGCAGTTCGGATTGGCGACGATGCCGTGATGGTCGTGAATCGCTTCGTCGTTCACCCCAACCACTACGAGTGGAACGGACGGATCCATTCGGAATGCCGACGAGTTGTCGACGACGACTGCGCCGGCGGCGGCAAACGCCGGCGCGAACTGCTTCGAACGTGACCCGCCGGCCGAGAACAGGGCCACGTCGATCCTCGAAGGGTCGGCCGTCGAGAGGTCTTCGATCTCGACATCGCCCCAAGGAGTGGTGACGACTCGGCCCGCCGAATGGGAGCTGGCCATGAGGCGAAGCTCTGAGACAGGGAAATCGCGCTCGGCAAGGATGGAGAGTATGGCTCTCCCAACCGCACCGGTCGCTCCTACAACAGCGGTCTTAGCCATCGGAACCCTCCTCCAGGAACGCGGCGTGAAGCGCACGCACGGCGTCATCGACCTGTTCTTCTCGGATCACACATGAGATTCGAATGCTCGACGTAGAGATCATCTCGATATTGATGTCGTTCTCGGCGAGTACTTCGAACATGCGCTTCGCGATCCCTGGATTGGAGCGCATCCCTGCACCGACAATGGACACCCTCCCGATCCCCGAATCGACCTGCACCGACGCTCCCCCAACCTGCTTGGAGACGGTCCGGGTGGCCTCCTCGGCAACAGGTACGGCGGCCTTGGGGATGGTGAAGCTGATGTCGGTTGTCCCGTCGTGTGACACATTCTGAACGATCATGTCGACGTTCACACCGGACTCGGCCAGTGGTGCGAAGATCGTCGCGGCCACCCCCGGGTGGTCGGGAACTCCCACGATCGTCACCTTCGCCTCGGACGTGTCGTGGGAGATCCCACGAACAACCGCTTCTTCCATAGTGGTCTCCTTCACCCACGTGCCTGGTCCGTCGTGGAACGATGAACGTACATGCAGCGGCACTCCGAACCGTTGTGCCACCTCCACCGATCGGGCCATGAGCACCTTTGCGCCCGTCGACGCGAGCTCGAGCATCTCCTCGAACGTGAGCTCGTCCAGCTTGCGGGCGTCCGGCACGACACGCGGGTCTGCCGTGAACACCCCGTCCACGTCCGTGTAGATCTCACACACATCTGCATGGTTAGCAGCAGCAAGCGCCACCGCCGTCGCATCCGAGCCACCGCGTCCGAGAGTAGTGACCTCCTTCGATTCGGGGTCGACCCCCTGGAAGCCGGCCACGATGACGACCTTGCCGGCCTCGAGACTCTCGATGACCCGGAAGTCTCTGATCTCTTTGATCTTGGCTCCCCCGTGTCTGGAATCCGTCAGAATCCCTGCCTGCGACCCGGTGAAACTGACTGCGTCGATTCCCTCGGCGTCGATAGCAATGGCGAGCAGCGACATTGCGATCCTCTCGCCGGCTGTCAGCAGCATGTCCATCTCTCTTGCCGGCGGCGTCGGGTGGAGTTGCCCGGCGAGATCGATCAGGTCATCCGTCGACGATCCCATCGCCGACACGACCACCACCACCTCGTTGCCTGCGCGCTTCGTTGCGGCCACCCGCGCGGCGACCCGCCTGATGCGTGACGCGTCGGCTACGGAAGTTCCACCGAACTTCTGTACATGGAGGGCCATAGTGCGCGCGGAGTGTACCTAGGAGGCGAGCTTCGCTCGCGGTCATCAGTTGTCAGTCATCAGTAATCACCTGCGACAACACAGCACGGCGGGGCGACGTTCCTACCGACAACCGAAAACCGCGGTACGAGGGAGGCTCGGTCTACGAGCCTCTCTCGGATCGCTAGCATCCCCGCGTCATGCCAAGCGACAAGCGGGACCGTCAGCGCCAGAACCGAGCAGCGAAGCAGAAGCGGGAGGAGAGGGTACGCCGTTTGAAGCTGTTCCAACGCCGCCTCATTCAGGTGGTCTGGTTCGCGGTGATCGTCGCCGCCATCGTCATGGTCTCGAATCTGATCGCTCGATCGAACACGTCGACCACCACGACGACTTCTGCGGTGGCCACGACGACTACCACCACAGAGCTCACCACAACGACGACCTCGGATTCCACCGGATTCCTTCCGGGAGACACGCTCAACGAGATGGTCGTCGGGCGGGTGATCATTGCACCGACCCCGTCGCTCGCCTCGACACTCGTTCTCAATCCTTGGGCGCTTCCCGGCACGTGAACCACGGACGGGTACCCTCACCCCGATGTCGGTCGACCTCCACACGCATAGCCACTATTCGGATGGCAGCGATTCACCTGCGGCCGTGGTCGGCGAGGCGATCTTGGCGGGACTCACGGCTGTGGCGCTCACCGACCACGACACCTTGGAGGGAGTCCCGGAGGCGATCGATGCGGGAGGTGGGATCGAGGTCATCCCCGGAGTCGAGATCTCATGCGAGTGGTCGCCTGGCGCGATGCACATGACCGTCCTCTTTCTGGAGCCTCGAGAGGGCCCGCTTCAGAATGCTCTGGATGAAATCCGTGCCGGCCGTGATCTCCGAAACCATCGAATCGTCGAACGGCTTGAGGAACTCGGCGTCGACATCAGGTACGAGGAGGTCGCTGCCGAAGCCGGCAGAGGACTCGCAGGCCGGCCCCACATCGCGGCGGTGCTCGTTCGAAAGGGTGTCGTCGACACGCCAGACAACGCCTTCCGTGACCTGCTCGGAGGCGGCAGGCCGGCCTACGTTTCGCGTTTTCGGTTGGCGCCCGAACAGGCGATTCGCCTGTCGCTCGAGTCACGGGCCGTGCCGATCCTCTCACACCCCCACACCCTGGGCCTCAACTCGGCGACCGACTACGCGTCAACCCTCCGGCATCTGAAGGCAACCGGCCTCGTGGGGCTGGAAGCGCACTACGCCGAATACACGCCGGAGGACCGGCTCGAACTCGCGTCGGTCGCACGGAGTCACGGGCTGATTCCCTCAGGAGGATCCGACTACCACGGCACCTACCGTCCCGGAGTATCAGTCGGGGTCGGTCACGGAGACCTCAAGGTGCCTGGCGAGGTGCTGGAGGAGCTGCGGGCGGCGAGACCATGACCCGGCTCGGCAAGGCGGCGATGATCGTGTCGGTGGGGATCCTCGCCTCCAGGTTGCTGGGTTTTCTCAGAACGATGGCTCTGGCGGCCATTCTTGGGGCCACCCAACAGGCAGACCTCTTCCAGGACGCGTTCACCATCCCCGACATCCTCTTCTACCTGATGGCCGGAGGCTTTCTCAGCATCACGCTCATCCCGATCCTCACCCGCCACTTGGACGACAGACGGGAGCAGTGGAGGTCGTTTGTTGCGGTGGTTCGACCCGTCGCTATCGGAATGGTCACCTTGACGCTGATCGCCATGGTTCTCGCACGGCCGATCGTGGGAGCCGTGTTTCGCGAGTTCGCTCCGTCGGAACTGGACCAGCTGGCCCATCTGATGCGCATCGTGTTCCCCGCCCAGGTTTTCTTCGTACTCGGCTCCCTGTTGATGGCGGTTCAGTACGCTCACAAGCGGTTCCTCATTCCCGTGCTGGCACCGATCGTGTACAACCTTGCGATCATCGTCGGCGGTCTCGCCACCGCATCCGGCGCCTCGGCCGACGGATTCGTGTGGGGAGCGCTCGCCGGGGCGGCAATCGGCAACTTCGGGCTCCAGTGGTACGGGGCGCACCGACTGGGTCTTCGATGGGAGCGGGGCGTTCGTTGGAACCACCCTGCGCTGAAGGAGTACCTCCTCCTGGCAATCCCCCTGATGCTGGGCCAGTCGGTGGCGGTCCTCGACGAGCAGCTCCTCAAGGTGTTCGGCCAGCTCGCAGAGACCGGCGCGACCGGACTCCTCGCCTACGCCCGGCGCCTCAACATGCTGCCGGTCGGCATGATTGCCCAAGCTGCCGGTGTCGCTGCGTATCCGTTCCTCGCAAGCCTCTTCAGCCAGGGACGCCGGGCCGAGTTTGACGCGACGATCACACGGGCCTTGCGATACGGCGTCTTCGTGGGGTGCGGCGCCGCTGCAGCCGTCGCCGGGGCGGCGTTGCCCGCTGCAAGACTCGCCTTTCAGCGCGGCCGATTCGGACCCGACGACACCTTGATCGCAGCAGGCCTGCTCGTCATCTACTCACTGAGCATCCCCTTCTGGGCGTCTCACCAGCTCTACGCGAGAGCGTTCTATGCACAACGACGCATGTGGACGCCGGTCGCGATCGGCACGACGGCAACGGTCATCGCGATCCCTCTGTACTTCTGGTTCTTCCACCTGTGGGGCATCGAGGGCATCGCACTTGCGAGCAGCGTTTCCATCATCGTCTACTCGGTCGGACTTGGCCTCGCGTGGCACCGCGGTACGACGTCGTGGCGTCCCATCGTGGCAACGTGGTGGCGGAGCGCTGTGGCCGGAGTCGTGGCCGGCTATGCAACCTGGGGCGTGGTGAGTCTGATCACGCGATCAGAGGTGCCGGGTGTCCAGACGTCACTGGCAGCCATCGGTGCAGGCGCTGTCGTTGTGGCGGTCGTCTACGCGGGCCTATCTCGGCTGTTCGGCGGCCGCGAGCTCGGGGATCTGCTCCGACGAACCGGATGAGTGCTGTCTGGACAGGTTGCCGACTCCGCTGCGATTCATGTCACCCCACGTTGTGCGTCTGGGGTTCCAGAACATCGCCCGAACTCGCCACCAGACCGTGCGCTGTCTCGGTCCGAGCTGCTCGAGCAGCGAGTATGAAAGGAGACGCCATGTCGCTCCCGGCTCCTCGTAGTAGCCGAATCGTTCGTCGAGGATGAGTCCAACAAGCGAGTTCGCCGCACCGACCGCCAGGGCAACGATCATGAGAGGAATCGCGATGTCGAAGCGAAGTGCCCCCACCGCCAGCGACGACGGGATAACGATCCAACCGATCGCCTCCATGACTGGAGCCGCGAACTCGAAAGCGACGTAGCTCGGCCACCCCAGAAGACCCACGATCCCATACCTGGGATTCATGAACATGGTCTTGTACTGCCACATGACCTGCATCAGGCCTCGATGCCACCGAATCCGCTGATTCCTCAGGACTTCTCGGCTCGCTGGGACCTCGGTCCATGCGACGGCATCCGGCGCGTAGACGATTCGGTAGGGAACGTGCTTCTTGCGGAAGTGCCTGTGGAGCCGCATCGTCAGCTCCATGTCTTCACCGAGGTGGTTGCGCCGGTAGCCTCCGACCTCGATCACCGCGTCCTTCTTGAACACGCCGAATGCCCCCGACACGATCAGAAGAGAGCGGAGGGAGGACCACGCCGGCCGAGCGCCCAGGAATGACCGGATGTACTCGACGACCTGAGCCATCTCGATCGGGCGCTTCGGAAGCGCGACTCGCGTCACTTTCCCTCGGCGAACCTCACATCCATTGATGGGCCGTACGTTCCCACCCACCGCGATCGTCCTGGCCCGATCCTCCACGAAGTGCCGCGCCGCCCGTAGCAGGCACTCCTCGTCCAGAACGATGTCGGCATCCGTGCCCATCACGTAGGGGTACTGAGAGACGTTGATGCCTGCGTTGATGGCGTCTCCTTTGCCGCCGTTCTCCTTGTCGATGACGACGACCGGCAGCGGGAGCCTGGAGCGGTACACGCGTCGAATCGGCCGAGTCTCGAGGAGAGGCCTGTAGGGCAGGTCGATCGGTTCCATGCGGAACTCGTCGATCAAGCGCTGGAGGGTGTCGTCGCTGCTCCCGTCGTTGACGACGATCACCTCCTTCTTCGCATACTTCAACATGACAATGGAACGCACCGACTCGACGATGCCGGCCGCTTCGTTGTAGGCAGGAATGATGACCGACACCGGCGGGGTCGTATCTGACGCAATCATGTCGTGGATGCGCCCGAATCGGGAGGTGAACTGCTCGATGCGCAGCACCCGATACGACGCGAGCGCCAAGAACACGAGCTGAAGCTCCATCGCGATGTAATACAGAATCACGACGAGGTTGAAGATCTCAATGAAGCTCACAGAACGTTCTCCGTTGTCCGCTCGCCGACCGTCTCGGGGGCGGCGGTGCGTGCCAATCCGTCCCCGCCATCCAGGGTGACGTGCGGTGTTCCGCCTGGGACGCGTTCGAGGGCCAAGTCCGCGTTCCTCCGCACCCACCACTCGGGATCTCCCAAGGCTGCCTTGAGCGCTGGTATCGCCTCCGGATCCAGCAACCCACCCAACGCACGCGCCGCCTGTGCGCGAACCTCCCACACAGGATCGGTGACGGCACGAATCAAAGGGTGCACCGATGCTTGGCTACCGGCGGTGTGCAGCGCCGCAGCGGAACGGATTCTCACCTCGTCGGAGCCCTCCTGAAGAGCTCGTACGAGGGCGGGTTCGGCGGCCACATCCCCGATCGCTCCCAGTGCGCGTGCCACGAGTGGCTCACGGCCCGTTTCGGAACCCACAAACGACATGATCAAATGCCTCGAGAGAGCTGGGACGGCGCGAGATCCCAGCTTCACAAGTGCATCGGCGATGCGATTCGCGTTCCATTCGGTTTCGGTCTCGAGAAGACCGATGAGCGGTTCCACGGCGCGCTCGTCTTTGAGCTGGGCGAGTGCGTCCGCTGCCTGGATCCGCACCTCCGGCACGCGATCGGCGAGCGAGCGCAGCAACGCTTCCGCCGTGCGCGGGTCGCCAAGTTCGGCCAGTCCCCGCGCTGCGACGACTCGGCGCTCTCTCCTCCGCGACGAGAGATCGGCAACGAAGCGTTCAACGATGCCCAGGCTCCGGGCGACGTGCAGGAGGTTTGCCCGTTCGGCCCCCTGTACGAGACCGAGGAAGTCCATGAGAGTGTCGAGGAACACACGATCATCGGCGCACGACCGGAGCATCTCGACCGGGTATCCGACTCGTGTTGCGATCTCGCTGAGCAGACCGACGTAGGACGCTCGCCGGTAGAGCTCGAACCTGCGCTTCAGATGGCCGATGAACTTGCTCGCAAAGAGCCAGACCGCAGCCAATACGGACAGCGCAACAGCCACCACCAACCACGGCAGCAACTCAGCCTTCAAGCACGAGCCTTCATCACATCATTGATGTCGGCAAGAAACCGAGCCGGATTGAGGATTCGACCCGCTCAGCCCCTCAGCGCCAGTCCGACGACGCGCAGCTGAACCCCGACCCGTGCGAGTACTTCTCGCACATTGAAGGGTTTGCGAACGAAGTCGACGGCGCCGAGTTCGAGGCAGGCGACGATGTCTTCCTCATCGGTGAGTCCGGAGATCATGATGACCGGCAGTCGAACACCCTCCTCACTCCACCGTTGGAGCACCTCGGCGCCAAGCAGGCCGGGCATCACCTGATCGAGGAGCGCTATATCGAATTCGTTCGTCAGTGCGGCTTCAAAGGCTTCCAGTCCGTCGTAGGCGGCGGTCACCTCTGCACCCGATGCTTCGAGGCTTCGACAGACGAGCGTCGACACGACGCGGTCGTCTTCGGCCACCAGGATTCTCGGCGCACGGATGGGTGAAACGGACAGGTCAGGTCTCCTTGGGTGGTGCTACACCGGGGGCTCCGCGCGGGCTGACAGCACCCACCTGCTCTCCAGCCGTTGGGTGGAAGGCAACGCGGCCGCGAACTCCTCTTCCGCGAGGACTTGCTGCACGACGGCGGCTATTGCTGCCGCCTCGAGTGGCCCTGCGCCGCCAGCGATGTCGAGGTCAGTGTTCATCGATCTCCACCAATTCAATGAGCGTACCTGCAAGCGTCGCCGGATGCACGAACGCGATGCGATGACCGCCACCGCCGACACGAGGTTCCGCGTCGACGAGTCTGGCGCCGTTGGACTTCAGATGCTCCAACGCGTCCTCGATCGACGTGACGGTGATGGCAATGTGGTGAAGCCCTTCCCCGCGTCGCTCAAGGAATCGGCCAACCGGCGTGTCTCCGGAGAGCGGCGAGAGAAGCTGCAGATTTGATCCACCGATGGGGATCATCGCCTCCTCCACGCCCTGCTCTCCCACCACCTCTCGGGAGATGGGCTCAACACCGAACAGCGTCCGGAATTCGGCGATGGTCGCGTCGAGATCCTCGACGGCGAGGGCGACGTGATCGAGGTTGTACGGCTTCACGGCGGGCAGCCTACCTGGAGTACGATTCGATAGCAGCCGACAAGGAGCCTGGAATGGGTGCCGTGATCACGGGAATCGCCAGAACACCACAGGGGAAGTTCGCGGGAGTACTCCAACCCCTCAGAGCGGTTCAGCTGGGTAGCGTCGCCATGAAGGGCGCGATCGGCCGCTCGGGAATCGAACCCGATCGCATAGACGAGGTGATCTTCGGGCAGGTGCTGCTCGCCGGAGAAGGTCAGATCACCCCTCGACAGGCGGCAGCTCTGGCGGGTGTACCGATGACGGTCCCCTCGACGCTGGTCAACAAGGTGTGCCTCTCGGGCATGGCGGCGATCGCGATGGCGGACCGATCGATTCGTCTCGGCGAATCGACGTTCGCGCTCGCAGGCGGCATGGAGTCGATGACCAACACGCCCTTCATCGCACCGAACGTGCGCTGGGGTGCCCGCATGGGCGACACGAAGCTCGTCGACGCGATGCTGCACGACGGTCTCTGGTGCAGCTTCGACCACTGCATCATGGGCGAGTCCTCGGACGCCAAGAGCACGGAACTCGGGATCAGCCGCGAGGAGCAGGACGAGTGGGCGGTGGCGAGCCACCAGCGGGCAGCCGCAGCGACCGATTCGGGAGCCTTCGACGGCGAGATCGTTCCCGTAGAGGTACCCCAACGCAAGGGCGATCCGATCGTCGTCACCAAGGACGAGGGGATTCGGAGGGATGCAACGATCGAGGGATTCGCGAAGCTCAAGCCGGCTTTCACGCCGGGCGGGACGACCACCGCCGGAAACGCCTCACAGATCTCGGATGGTGCCGCGGCGCTCATCGTCGCGGACCGGTCGGCCGCGGAGGCCGCCGGTCTTCCGATCCTCGCCGAGATCCTCGCATACGGACAAATCGGAGGATGCGACGCCTCTCTCCACGAGCGACCGGCGCAAGCACTCTCCGTTGCGCTGAAAAGGGCGGGTCTCGGCACCGGTGACTTGGACCTGATAGAGATCAACGAAGCGTTCGCTTCGGTCGCGATCTGGTCTGCCCACATGCTCGATCTCGACCATGCCAAGATCAACGTCAACGGAGGCGCCGTCGCGCTCGGTCATCCACTTGGAGCAACCGGCGCACGCATCACGGTCACAATGATCAATGCCCTTCGTTCTCGAGGGGGCGGAATCGGCGCGGCTGCACTGTGCGGTGGCGGCGGACAGGGCGACGCCCTGATCATGAGGGTCTTCCCGTCATGACC
>Ga0307444_1000105_pt1 | contig 43654 bp, 42 predicted proteins | sample SalMarSW160340MG_FD_202145 | JGI IMG/M metagenome (GOLD analysis project Ga0307444, IMG submission 202145) | Salt marsh sediment microbial communities from the Plum Island Ecosystem LTER, Massachusetts, United States - SW1603-40 | ecosystem: Environmental > Aquatic > Marine > Intertidal zone >...
GCCCGGCGTTCCAGTCCGCGAGCGTTGGCGGAGCCGGAATCGCGGGCTCGATGGAGATCCGGTGGTCGTCCGGGCCGCCGAACTCCCAGTAGCGGGTGGAGATCCGCACCTGGATGTGGCTGTTGGGGAGCGTGACGGTTGTCACGTCGCCGTAGAGGTTGGGTGAACCTCCGGTGGGTTCTCCAATGAACACCGCCGTGGTCTGCTGTTCCACTTCGGTGGCGAAGTTGACTGCCGCAGAGAACGTGGCGCGACCTGTGATGACGTACAGGCCACACGAATCGGAGAACCTGTCCGTGAGCATGGACAGCAGCGGCGCGTAGGTCTGGTTGTCCCCTCCGAGATTGTGGCGGATGTCCACGATGAGCGCTGCCTGTGGGGCGGCATCGAGGGCCGCTCCGACCTGTTCCACGAGGGTGCCGAGTGCGATCTGTGCGCCGGTCGACGGGTCGAGTCCGCTGCGGGTCACCTGGTTGTACTGCAGGTAGACGGAACCGTCGTCGAGCACCGTCCACCAGAACGGCGTGGTCTTCCTGGCGAGGTAGGGCATGAGGTCCGACTGGGGCAGCCCGATGACGGGATCCCCGAACCAGCTGCGGTACTGATCGAAAGTACCGGTTTCGGGTGTGACCGTCACGCTCTCGCCGTCGACCTTCTGGATCGTGTAGGTCGGGTCCTCGTCGTCGATGCCGAGTCCCGCGAGGAGGCGGGGCACGGCCAGCAGAAACGGCGTGGTGAAGGCCCTGGTCTCGGGGTTGTCGTAGGAGGCGAGCACCGACGCGAGGTCGAACGCTTCCTCAGCCGGCGTGTGACCGACGGCGATGAGGCGTCCTCCGACGAGGCTCGGGTCGGACGCGCCGGCGACGCCGATGCCGTCCTGGAAGGCATAGAGCTGGATGCGCGCGAAGTCCCATCCGAGGTAGCCCACGAACACTTGCGTGTGTCCATCGATCTCGGCGGCGAGACGGACGATCTCGAGCGTTGCCTGATCGGACGTGAGTCTCGGGAGGCGGGCAGAGACGTCGGCGACATCGGCGAGGAAGGTGTCCTTTGTGACCCTCCACCACGGATTCGGGTGGAGCTCCTCGAGGTTCGAGATCAGGGCGTTCAGGTCCTCCCGCCACGCGGCTACGTCGAGCTTCTGCACGCCGACCGTTGTCGCCGTCTGGACGGTGGTCGAGGTCGCTCCCCGGGTTGTCGCGAGTGTCGGTGCCAGGGTGGTCGGCGGCAGCGGTGCACCCGCCCCTCTGCAGGAGGTGGAGACGAGAACAGCGAGCAGGAGCCAGCGGCGCACCTCGGCAACTTACCACGAATTCGTGCTAGTTCGAGTGCTCCAGCCAATCCAGCGTGGTGTCCATCGCTTGTTCAACGGTCGAGAGGGCTCTTCTCACGCCATCGGCGTTCGGACCGAGGTGGCGGGCGAGTGGCACCATCGCACGATCGAAGGCACGGGCCGCCTCTTGATGCACGTCGAGGCCGGAATTCGTGAGCCTCGCCAGGTAGGAACGACCATCACGGGGATTGGTGCTCCGCTCGACATGCCCTCTGTCGGTCATCGCTCGAATGTGGTCGAGCACAGTCGTCACCGGCATGCCGAGGATTCTGGCCATCTCGGTGGGCGTCGACGGACCGCGGTCGAACATCACGCTGTAGACGGCGTACTCTTCGGGTCGGAGGGGTGCCTCTGCCATCGCGAGCGCGAGCAGCCGCTTCGCTCGTTGTCCCGCGGCGAACAGGTCGAACAGGATCGAGAGGTCGCTACCGGGTTCGCGCATCTCACAACAATAGGCAGTCGAATGTGAGCCGGCGGGCCCGATCAGAGCGGGAACGTGAACATCGTCGTGTCCGAGTCGCTCTCGACACCTCCGAGCGACTCGTAGAGTGACATCGCTGCCACATTGGAGCGTTCGGTGAGCAGCCACACCTCCGAGCAGGAGGACGCACGCGCAACGTCGAGCATCCGACGGACGAGCTGGGTACCTATCCCTTGTCGGCGGTGAGATGGAGCGACGCCAACCTCGTTGATCCACATCTCGGGCGTGGACTTGTCGGGGTGAACGTAGACGATGGCACTGACGAAACCGACGACGAGATGGCCCTCGATCGCCACCACCAGGCGGTGCCGCGGGTCGGCGAGGAACGCTTCCGTCGAGTGCTCGAAGATGGGATCGTCGAAGATATCCGGCGCGACGCGGGTCAGGATGTCTGCATCCCGCACACCCAGCAACCTGACATCGATCATGCAGGGAAGAGACTATGCGGTTCGGTCGATGGAGACGCTATAGCCGAGCTGCTCTCGATGCTTCCTCATCTCACGCAAGCCGATGCCGAGTCCGTAGCAGAGGACCTTCGGCTCGGGCACGAGCTTCAGAAAGACGGCATGCCCAGTCCCTCCGTCGAGGGAGGCCATGTTGTCACGAAGGATCCGATGTTGATCGAACGCCCACAGACCATCGGGATCGTCTATCGGAACCACGTCGATGCGACCATGAAACGTCGCACAACTTGCCGGCACGAAGCTCATGATTCTGTGCGGAAAGGTGACCGCCAACGACGCGGTCGGATTGGCTCGTACGTTGCGAACCTTCACGTAGGTTTCGAGCGTCAGGACGAACAGCGCGAACGGTGACGACGGGGGAGCGATACCGTACAGGACACCGGTCGAGTGGGGCCGCCCTTCTGGTCCAATCGTTGTCAGCACCGCGAACGTCTTCTTCCGAACGGCTGATTCGACCTGCGTGAAGGTCAGCGGCGTATCGGTCATGTGCTCTCCTCGCTCGAGCCTACGCTCATCGGTCGCCGCGTCTCCGGCGATCGCTCCGACCTAGACTCGCCGCTGTGATCGACTGGCCGCGACCCACCGCTTTCTCGCACCGTGGCGGACGGTTGCTGTGGCCCGAGAACACCCTCTACGCCTTTCAGCAGTCCCACGAGCTGGGACTTAGGTTCTTCGAGACGGACCTCCATCTCACCAAGGATGGCCAGATCGTTCTACTCCACGATGACTACCTGGACCGCACCACCGACGGATCCGGCGATGTGTGGGACTACACCCTCGACGAACTCAAGACGTTCGACGCGGCATTCCGGTTTGGCGCCGATCGCGACTGGCCGTTCCGAGGCCAGGGGATCACGGTCCCGACTCTCGAAGAGATCATCACCACGTTCCCGGACATCTCGCTCACCCTCGAGCTGAAGCAGGGAGGGGTGGAGGACGCTCTCGTCGAGCTCGTACGACGTCACGACCTTTGGGGCCGGATTATCGTCGGAGGGTTCGACGACAGCTGGGCCAAGGCGGTTCGCAACGCTTCGGATGGACGCATCGCAACATCGGCCGGTCGCAACGAAGGGCTGATCTTCTGGGCAGCCTCCAGGCTCGGGATCGGTCTGCGCACCCCGGCCGCGGCATTGCAGATCCCCGTCACCTACGGCAGGTTCATCAAGCTCGACAGCCGGTTTCTCGATGCCACGAGGAAGGCCGGCAAGCTCATGCACATCTGGACCGTCAACGAGGCAGACGAGATGAACCGGTTGCTCGACATGGGCGTCGACGGGCTGATGAGTGATCGACCAGACATCCTGAAGTCCGTGTTTGAGAAGCGGGGACTTCCGCTTGCCTAGGGTTGCCCAGCTCCAGGTGCAACGTCACAGGCTCAAGGCGAACGAGGTGTACGACCCCGCACCGCTGCTGTCATCGGGCCGGGCCCTCCTCGCCAGAGAAGGGGTGCTTGCTGCGGCCGACGGCGGCTGGGTGATCGACGCTCACCATGCCTCGCACCCACAGCGAACGCGCTGGAGCGCCAAGGCGACGGTGTCGGTCGGGTTCACCTCCCACTACGAGAAGATGTGGTCTCGGTTCATGAGGCGCCCGCTGGGTGTGGCCGGAGAGAACATCATTATCAAGACGGACCGAATCTGGACGCTCGATGATCTCGCCGAGGGGTTGGTGATCGTCACGGCGGCAGGCGAGGTCCGACTCAATGGTTTCGAGATCGCCGAACCATGCGTTCCGTTCACCCGGTTCCTGTCCGGCCGTCCCGATGCCGGCGCAGTCGACCTCCAAGACGACCTCGCGTTTCTCCAACACGGCATCCGTGGGTTTGTGACGGCGATGGACGATCTGGAGTCGCCCGTCGAGATCAGAGTCGGCGACGAGGTACGGATCTAGAACTTCCGAGGTACCGTCCCGGTCAAGGTCAGGAACGCCCGCATCATCTTGTGGCCAGGGTCGGACGCCGGATCGAACATCAGCGGGCACCCTCCGGGGATCACGTCGATTCCGTGTGCCCGTCCGTACTCGACGGCCGGTCCGCTCATGCTGCCGGGACCAAACGCACGGTGCAGCCAGACACGAGTGATGCCCAGCTTGACACAGTCGCTGACGACATCCTCGGCGACTTCGGGTGTTGTTGAGACGAGAACGGCGTCGACCCCGCCCGGGATGTCGGCGAGCGAGTGGTAGCAGTGGTCACCCTCGACCTCGTCGGCGTTTGGATTGACGGCGAACACCTCGTAGCCGCGCTCGCGGAGACGCTTGTAGATACCGTTGCCGCTGTGGCCACCTTCGGGGTGACGCGCCACCCCGGCTACGGCGATTCGTCGCTGGTTCAGAAAGTCGGTTGCAGCCTCTCGCAGCTTCGTCATGGTCCCTCACGGTGGCGTCACGATCGAAGCTACACGGGTTCGGTTGTTCTCGCTCAGCAAGAGTCGAGATGCTCGAACCGAAACGTGTCGTCCGACCCTGTCGGCCCGATGCCGGTCTGCGTACGGTTGCGAGTGGTGGGACAATGCGAGAGCCATGAGAAATCCCCTTCACCGAGATCTGATCTTTCTTCACCCCCCGTCGATCTACGACTTCCGGCGCAAGGATGTCTTCCTGGGACCGATCGCGGACGCGATTCCTTCAACAGGCGAGTTCGAGATGTACCCGATCGGGCTGACGAGCATCGCGTCATTCCTGGAGAAGAACCACTACAACGTGCAGATCGTCAACCTCGCCCATCGGATGATGCGGCGACGGAGGTTCGACGCCGAGCGCTATCTAGCACGCCTCGACGCAACCGTCTACGGGATCGACCTGCACTGGCTGCCCCACGCCCAAGGTGCATTGGCGATCGCCGAACTGGTGAAGCGTCTCCACCCGGAAAGCTTCGTGCTCCTCGGAGGGCTCTCGTCCTCGTACTTCCATGAGGAGTTGATCGACTACCCGTTCGTGGACTTCGTCGTGCGGGGTGACTCCACGGAGGAACCGGTTCGCCAGCTCCTCCAGGCTCTGCGAGAAGGGTCCGACCTCACACGGGTCGAGAATCTGACGTGGAAACGACCGGACGGAACGGTCGTGGCCAACGAGCTGACCTTCATCCCGGCCGACCTCGACTACATCGACGTGCCCGACTACCGCTACGCGATGCGGTCGGTGTTCAAGTACGGCAACTTGCCCAACCTCATACCGTATGTCGAGTGGATGCGGTACCCGCTCACCATGATCCTGAACAGTCGCGGATGTTCACAAGACTGCGCTGTGTGCGGCGGGTCCGCCTCGGCCTACCGGAAGATCGGCCATCGTTCCCGCCCTGCCTTCCGTTCACCGGAGAAACTCGCCGCCGACGTCAGGTCGATCATGAGCTTTTCCCGGGCACCCATCTTCATGGTTCACGATCCGCGCATGGGGGGCATGGAACGATTCCGGGAGCTATTCGCCAGACTTGCCGAACAGAGGGTTCAGAACGAACTCATCATCGAGCTGTTCTATCCGGCCGGCGATGAAGTGTTCAGGACGGTTGAAGAGAGCGTGGACACCTGGAGCCTCGAGATCACCATCGAGTCCCACAACGAAGAGCTGCGACGGATCAACGGCAAGTTCCCGTTCTCCAACGAGATCCTCGAGTCGACGATCGAATCCGCCCTTGCACACGGATGCCGCAAGCTCGATCTGTTCTTCATGGTCGGGATCCCACACCAGACCTACCAGCAAGCGCTCGGCACCGGCGACTACTACTCACACCTTCTCGAACGCTTCGACGGCAAGGTCCACGCCTACGTGACACCGCTCGGACCCTTCCTCGATCCGGGCAGTCGAGCGTACGAAGACCCGACCCTCGGCTACCAGGTGCGCTGCCGAACACTCGAGGCCCACCGTCAGGCCCTCGCCAGCCCTTCCTGGAAGGACATGCTGTCGTTCGAGACCGATGGCATGACTCGTGAGGAGATCGCGATGGCCAGCTACCACGTCGCCGCCGACCTCAACGAACTGAAACTCACGCACGGGCTCATCGACGCGAAGACCTACTCGACGGTGGCTCACAGGCTCGCGACCGCACGGGCGGTGCTCGACGAGATCGACCGGACTATGAAACTGCCGGAGGAGGCGCAGCTCGAGGCACTGGCAGCGATCCGAACCCAAATCGAAGCTGCGAACGGCCCGGCGCTACTCGGCGAGGATGAGCTGAAGTGGCCACTGTCGCAACGGTTTCACGTCGGCGGCACGCTGGCTCGGGGCCTTGCCGGGGGGTTGCTACGGGAGTTCCGCCATACCGCCGCACGAGCGGCAGGGCAGTACGACCAGGCGCCATTCACGGGCCGGCGGCTGACGCCGGTCGGCTGACTAGATGATGCGCCCCGCATGCTCGAATACCGGTGTGTCGTCGATGATCCGTTGCGGACCGAGCCGTGACAGGTCGAGTTCGGGAGGCAGACCCAGGATCAGCTCGGCCAGGTAGCGGCCGACCGCGTGGCACTGCTGGAAGCCATGCCCGGAGAATCCGTTCGCGAGGAACAGGCCCTCCATCCCTGGCCACTCGCCCAAGATCGCGTTGCCGTCCATGGTGTTCACCGCGTACAGGCCGGTCCAGCCGCGCACGACTCGCAGGCGATCGAACGCGGGGAGATCCTCGACAAGCGCAGGCCAGTAGAGATCGTCGAATCGATCGCGGTGAACCGTGAAGTCGAACCCGACGGGATCGTCGGGTAGTGACCACCCGACCAGCCATGTATTCGCCGACTCCGGGATGAGGTACACACCCGACGGAAGGAACCCACTCGGCATGCCGGCGGTCTCTAGTGGCGTCTCGATCACGAACACCGTGCGCATGACGGGGAGGACAGGAAGGTCGACCCCGCCTGTAGCCAGGAAGTCCTTTGCCCAGGCGCCGGTCGCGTTCACCACGACATCGCAGGAGAGCCTCTCACCTGACGCGAGTGCCACTCCTGTGACCTTGCCACGGTCTGCCAGGAGAGCAATGGCCTCCCCTGCGACGTAGGCGGCTTCGAGGCTGACGGCCTTGCGCCGATATCCCTGGAGGACGGCGTTCGGGTCGACGCTGCCGTCACGATGCCCAAGCGTGCCACCGACGAAGCGATCACTCGCGTACGGTGGGTAGGCGGCGGCGACTTCGTTGGCGTCGATCCACTCGACATCGCCGCCCAGCGAACGTTGGAGCGCGAGTCCGGTCTCAGCCGCGTGACGCCCGGCCTCGTCGACGAAGAACAGGTTGCCCTGCTGTCGCATCGATACCTCAGGGCGCACCCCGTTGACCTCCATCGTGTCCGCGAAATGCTCGAGGACCTCCATCCCGTAGAGGGAGATGCGGATGTTCTCCTCCAAGTTGAACTGGACGCGGACGTTGCCGTCCGACAGCAGCGTCGACGAGAAGCGGTAGGTGGGGTCCTTCTCGATCACCGTCACGGACAGCGACGGGTCGCGGGTGAGGAGATGGTAGGCAGTGGCGGATCCCATCACTCCGCCGCCAACGATCACAACATCGCTCAACTTCGCACCTCATCGCGAGATCTTGCCACGCTAGCCGACCGTCCTCATCCAACGGCCGGCGCCAGGCCCTTCTCGAACTCGCTCGCCGTTGCCTGGTCGTACCCGACGAGTCGGATCTCTTCCAACGCCGATTCGTGCTCGCGTGCCCAATCGACGACCTGCGATGCGATGACGGCGGTCGCATCTGCGCGCGGGTAGCCGAAGATCCCCGACGAGATGGCGGGGAGTGCGATGGAGCGAGCACCGGTGTCGACCGCGGCATCGAGCGCTGCGCGCACCGCGGTCCGCAGGAGTGCCTCGTTGTCCTGACCGGACCGGTAGCGCGGCCCAACCACATGGACGACGGATGTTGCCGGCATGGCTCCGGCGTTCGTCACCGCTGCGTGGCCCGATGCAACCGGGCCGTTGGCCTTGATCCAAGCGTCGGACTCCTTCTGGATCACCTGCCCACCGGCCCTGACGATTGCCGCGGCGACGCCGCCACCGTGTGCCAGGTACTCATTCGCGGCATTGACGATGGCGTCGACGTTCTGGCGAGTGAGATCGCCAGTTACGACGGTGATGGTGGTGGTACCGACGCGGACCATGGTCGAAGCGTAGGCCCGCTTCGGTCGACGCCAACAGCCAACAGCTGACAGCACACAGCCAGCACGTTGGCCGCGCCCATCGCCGCAGGGCCTCTCACCGAGAACCGACAACAGAGAACGGCGAACACAGCGAGCCGAGGCCGTTGGCCGTGAGCTGTCGACTGTTGGCTGACCCAGTACGCTGACGGCATGTCCGGCCTTCTGTCGATCGTGTTGGTGCTCGCGACCGTCCTCGGTGGTGCCTTTGGGGAGGCCGATGCCACGGCGACTCCGGCGGCCGATGGCAAGTTGAACGTCACGTTCACTGTGCAGGTCGGAGGCGATACCAACGCGGTCATCGCGCACATCGTCGATATCGGAGGTGACCAGTCCACCACGAGCCTCGCCCCCCAGGGGGGTGGCGAGTGGAGCGGCACGACGGTCACCGACGCAATGAACCTCGTCGTCGTCTTCGAAGCCATCAGACCTGACGATTCGAGCGACTTGTCCGATCCGGTAACGCTCGCAACGCTCGGTGTCGATTCCGCACTGATTGGCGTCGAGGGTTCCGGGACAACGGCGCCTGCCGATGACGGTTACTCGCAGACGACGCTTCGTTGGGGGTGGGGGGCGCTGGGCTTTGCCGCCTTGGCACTCGCGCTTCTCGCCCTCTGGGCCGCGGGTGGGAGGGATCGGTCTCGAGGAAGCCACCGGCAAGGCGAGGCCGAGTCGCCGGAGGACGAGGACGACCGGCTGTCCGGTGCCGATGACCAGCCGGTCGACGACGAGGAGTCCGACTAGCTGTCTTGCGCTTCGGCGCGTGCCTGCTCGATCTTCGGGGTTGTGAGCCTCGGCAGCGCGAACACGAACACGACTACATAAACGGCCGCCCCGAGCAGGAACGGCATCCGAAGACCAAGGTCCCTCGAACTCAGGTGCGTCACCACGTCGACCACGATGCCTCCGAGGAACGATCCGATAGGGATCATTCCCCACGCGAAGAACCGGTACACGCTGTTGACCCTCCCGAGGAGATGTTCCGGGATGATCGCCTGTCGAAGGGAGACGGTGATCACGTTCCAGAGCACCGCGAGGAAGCTGCCGATGAGGAACATCACCCAGACGACCGCCGCCGACGAAACGAGACCGGTCACGGCAAGCGTCAGGCCCGATCCTGCCAGCGTGAGAAACAGCGAGGTCCCCGACCCGATCGCCTTGCTGAGTCTTGGAGCGACGATGCTGCCGACGGCACCACCGATTGCGCCGGCGGTGAGGAGCAGGCCGAACTTGGCCGCATCGAGGTGCAGGATTTCCTGTACGAAGAGAACGTACGTGGCGAGCGCCATGGAGAACATGGCGTTCATGACGCCGAGGATGATCGCCAGCGACCGGAGGAGATGATGCTGCCACAGCCATCGGACGCCCTCTGCGATCTCGGTCCGCCAGGCGACCTTGCCGGTGGCTGCTTCGGCCGACCGGAACGATCCGCTGATCAGCACGAGGCCGATGGCAGAGACTGCGAACGTGCCTGCGTCGACGAAGAAGGGGAGCGAGAAGGCGATGGCGATCAGCAGACCACCGACCGGTGGTCCTGCGAGGGAGTTCATGACCATCTCGGCCCCCCACAGGCGGCCGTTGGCACGTTCCAGATTGTCCGGTTCGACGATGGCGGGCATGATCGTCTGGGCGGCGTTGTCGCGCAGGACTTCCGCGAACCCGAACGCAAGAGCGGTCACGTACAGCAGCGCCAGCCAGGCTGCCTGGTTGGTCGGGGGCGCTGCAGTCCCTGCAGCGATCGCGTCTGGAGAGGCGAGCACGTCCCTGCCGGCGAGGACGACCAACGCGACTGCGATAGTGAGAGCAAACCGGAAGGTGTCCATGGCGACCATGATCTTGCGGCGGTCGACGCGGTCGGTGATGACGCCCGCCGGAAGCGAGAAGATCAGCCAGGGGAGCCGTGTTGCTACGGCGATCAGCGAGATCTGTATCGGGTTGCGGGTGATGGCAGACGCCAACCACGGGTAGGCGATCGTCGAGACCCCGTCGCCGAAGTTCGAGACGGCACTCGTTGTCCACAGCTTCCAGTAGTTCGATCCGAGCTTTGCCATGCGACGAGGCTACGTGCTCTTTCGCTCTTGTGGACCCGCTTGCCAGGGCAGCGTGTAGTCGATGATGCGGGCGCGCGCGGCAGCGATGACCTCGTCCGGCAGCGGGCACGAGGTGCGCGCCGCAGTATCCATGTGCACGCCCGTCAGCATCGTGGTCGCCGAAATGTCGTGCGTCTCGGCGTTGCGCATCTCGTGGAAGAAGCGGATCACCTTGGTGCGCACTTCAAGCATCCCACTTCTCACGACGACAATGTCACCCGCACGCAGCTCACGCTGGTAGGCGATGCGTTGGTCGACCGCAGCCATACCGCGCGCGCGTTCACGCAAGTATGAGGGTGTCAGACCGAGCATGGCGAAGAAGCTCCACGTCGCCTCGTCGAACTTGCCGACATACCACATCACGTTCATGTGTCCGACGTGATCGCAATGCCATGGGTAGACGACACCTCGGTAGGTTTCGATCAGCTCGTCCATTGAGCCATTCCATCTCGCGGCATGAGCGCAGGAATCACGAGCAAGGCGGTGAGCGCCGCGGTTGTCATCGACACCCACATGATCATCGAGATCTCGGGGTGGATCTTGAGCGGGGACAGCCACAGGGCACTCATCGCGATCGCAATCCCGAGCGCGTTGGCAACGATCGGCCGGCCGGCGCTGTCGATGGCACGTAGGACGTAGCCGGGACCCGCCGGTCTTGCGTAGTTGATGGCTGCTACGAAGTGGATGGAGTAGTCGATACCGACCCCGATCACTATCGACGAGGCGATCGCGGTCACCAGGTTGAGTTGAATACCGGACGCTGCAATGAAGCCCAGGAGCGTGCCAGTGGTCAACACCAGCGGAGCGAGCGCCACGAGTGTCTGCCGAAGCTTCCGGTACGAGATCAACAGCATCAAGAACACGAGGATGAATGCAGCGGCGAGCGATCCGATCTGTGCCCTCAGTACGAGGCGGGCGATCTCATCCCACAGGACCGGCATGCCTGTCAGCACTCGGATCTCCGGGTGCGCATCGGCGAACGCCAGCCACCCACGCAGCTCATCGGTCGTGAAAGGACCTGGGAACACGATGAATCGGAGACCGTTGCTCGAAGCCATGGTGCCCAGCGGCAGTGACGCGGAGCCGTCGAGGACGGCGCCGAGCTGGTCGGCAGGCACCTTGCCGGCCAGGTCTGCCGCCGAGAACACCGTGCGGATTCCCGGGAGCTGTTCGAGGTCACGCTCGATAGCCGCGAGCTCACCCAGTTGTCCCGAGCCCGCGTTTGGGTCGTAGGCGAACTCGCCGATGAGCGGTGTGGCTCCACCGAACACCTCTGCAGTGAGGTTGAAGCTCTGGCGGAGCGGGTGGTTCTCCTTGATGAAGAACAGCTGGTCGGAGTCGACGTGCAAGCGTGGGATGAATACGGCCGCGAATGCGATCAGTCCTATGGAGAGCACGGCAGCGACCCATCGCGGTCGCGCCAGGGACTTGATCATCGAAGTGACTCGAGGGCCGAGAATCGTCGTGTGAAGCCGAGGGTGGATCTCGAGACGGGAGAGAAGCGCCGGCAAGAAGAAGAACGAGATCACACCTGCAAAGCCGATGCCGATAGCGGTGAAGAGCCCGAGCTCCTCGATCGGTTGCACGTTGGTGACGAGCAGCGACAGGAACCCGGCCGCCGTACTGATCGATGTCAGGATCATCGGAACGCCCACCTGCCGAAGAGTCGACGACACGCGTTCGACGCGGTCCTGTGTCCGCTCTGAAGCGTCCTGGAAGTGGGTGACGAAGTGCAGGCCATCCGCCGACCCCATCACGATGACGAAGATCGGCACGAGGATGGACACGATGTCGACTTCGCGACCGAGCCCAAAGATGAGACCGAACGTCCAGAGCGCTCCGAGCAGTGCGGGCACGATCGACAGGACTGTCAGGCGCCGGTCGCCGATGTTGGCGAAGAACGTGAGCAGGAGCAGGAGGATGACCGACGGCGGAATGACCAGCAGGAACCAACCGATCATGCCCAGAACGGTCGCGAAGATCACCGGATTGCCGGAGAAGTCGAGGGTCAGGCCGTCAGGCGGCTCGACGTCGGTCACCGCACGAGCCACCTTCACGGGGTCTGAGGACGGTGTGGCCACCATGAGCGTGTGCGCGCCGTCGCCACCGACCAGCAACCCGGCGACAGGGCTCTGATCGAGGAAGCTCCCGATCATCGCGTCGGGAATCGCCTCGATCGTCTGCACGGTGATCGGCATCCCAGTGAGCGGGTTCACGTCTGGGATGATCGAACCGACCTGGGAGACACCATCGACCGCGGCGAGCCGGTCACGTAGTTCGACGAGTGCGACCAACGCTTGCTTATCGGTGATCGTCTCACCTTCAGGGAACGTGACGAGGATGTTGATCGGGTCGGCGGTGTTGTACTTGTCCTGGAGTGCCAGCCATGCTTCACCTCGGTCGTTTCCTGAAGTGAGGAACTGGGTGACGTCCGCGTTGACCTTGAGGCGGAACAGCATCGCCACCGCGACAAGGCTGATGAGTGCTGTCAGCGCGATGACTCGTCGAGAGTGAGTGACGAGAACTCGGGCTATGCGATCCACGTTTGCCGATGCTAGGGGAACTGGACACCGGTGGGTTGCCGCGAACCGATGACTCGTGGCCGTGCACGGCCCCCGAGCCCTGGGGATGAGAGGCGGCTTGCGGCTCCGGCGCTACCGTTGCCGCATGCGGGGCCTCACGCTCGACGGAGTCGAGACGGTTACGTTTCGAGACGATCTTCCGGAGCCCACGATCGAGGTAGGTACGGACGTGATCGTGAAGGTCGAGAAAGCGGGCCTTTGCGGCTCTGACCTTCACCCCTATCTCGGTCGAGAACCGGTCCGCTTCGGTGTGATCCCCGGCCATGAGGTGGTGGGGACGGTCGTTGCTTCAGGCGCCGACGTGGAGCGATTTGCTGTCGGGCGGCGTGTGATCGTGCCGTTCACGACCAGCTGTGGCACGTGCGGAGCCTGCGGGCGGGGGCTGAGCTCCCGGTGTGAGCGAAGCGAGCTGTTCGGATACGGCGACCCTCTCGACTCGGCGAGGCCGGCCCTTCAGGGCGGTCAGGCCGAGTTGGTGCGGGTTCCTTTGGCCGATGGCACGCTCGTCGACGTGCCCCAGGGGTTGTCAGATGAGCAGGGGGTGCTGCTGGCCGACAACTTCCCGACGGGTTGGTATGCGGCGAAGCAGGCTCGCGCCCGGCCCGGTAGACCGGTCGCGGTCGTCGGTCTGGGGGCGGTGGGGTTGAGTGCCGTGGTGGCCGCAAGGAGGATGGGGGCAGGTCCGATCCTCGCGGTGGATCCCGTGGAGGACCGGCGGACACGTGCTGATCGTATCGGGGTGAGAACGGCCCACCCGTCCGACGCCGACACGGCGGCATCGGAGATGACCGATTCCGGATTTCCGTCGGTGGTGGATGCCACGGGCGCACTACCCGGGCAGGGCTTGGCGTTCCGTCTCCTCCAGCCGGGAGGGGTGCTCTCCGTCATAGCGGTGCCGACTTCCGAACGGTTTGCGTTCACACCAGTCGAGACATATGACAAGAACGCGACGCTCGTGGCCGGACGTGCTCCGGTGCGATCACTGCTCGACCAACTGATCCCGCTCATCGGTAGGATCACGGTCCCCACCGATGTGATCGTCACCCATCCGAACGTGCCGATCGAAGAGGGTCCGGAGGCGTATCGGAGGTTCGCCGCCCGTGAGTCGGGAATCGTCAAGATGCTGTTCTCGTTCGCCTGAGTCCTAGCGAGTGTTTCGTTTCCTGATCCGAATCGCCGTGGGGGTCACCTCGACCAGTTCGTCGTCGGCGATCCACTCGATTGCTCGCTCCAGAGTCATGGTTCGAGGGGGCTTCAATCTGATCGCCTCGTCTGCTGCGTGGGTGCGGATGTTGGTGAGTTGCTTCGACTTCGCAGGATTGCACGGCATGTCTGCCGGGCGCGAGTTCTCGCCGATGACCATCCCTGCGTAGACCTGCTCTCCGGAGCCGATGAACAGGGTGCCTCTCTTTTGGAGGTTGTCGAGGGCGTATCCGGTGGAGTTGCCGGCCCGATCGGAGATCATTGCGCCCCCCTGGCGGTTGGGGAGTTCGCCCGCCCACGGGATCCATCCGGCGTGCCGCTGGTGGACGAGAGCTGTTCCCCGCGTTGACGTCATGAGCAGTGAGCGCAATCCGATGAGTCCACGCGCAGGGGCCGAGATCGTGATGACCGTCCTGCCTGCCTCCCCCGGTTCGAGACCGACGATGGTTCCCTTCCTGGGTGCCACAGCCTGTGTGACCGTCCCGACGTGGTCATCGGGTACGTCGACAGTCGCCTCTTCGACCGGTTCGCATGTCACGCCGTCGATGTCGCGGACGATCACCTCCGGCCTGCTCACCTGGAGTTCGAAGCCCTCGCGACGCATCGTCTCTATGAGCACGGCGAGTTGGAGTTCTCCACGGCCGGCCACCTCGATGACCTCGGGCGTAGGAGTGTCCCCAATCCGAATCGACACGTTGCCGAGCACCTCGCGTTCGAGACGGTCACGGATCTGCCGCGATGTGACGAACCGTCCTTCGGTGCCGGCAAGGGGCGACGTGTTGACGCCGAACGTCATCTTCAGCACCGGCTCATCAACCGTCAGGCGAGGAAGCGGCCGGGGGTCGGTCACGTCGGCCAAGGTGTCACCGATCTCCACCTCCGGAAATCCCGAGATCACAAACAGGTCACCTGCGACCCGCTCCGGCACCTCCACTCGACCGAGGCCTTCGAATCCCATGAGTTGGGTGAGGCGTCGAACCAAGACGCTCCCGTCAGCCCGGCAGAGGGCCACCTGATCACCGCTTCGCAATGTCCCCTCGGCGACGCGCCCGATGGCCTGCCGTCCGAGATAGTCGGACGCGTCGAGATTCGTCACGAGTGCCTGAACGGGAGCGGAGGGGTCTCCGGACGCTGCCGGGATTGTGTCGATGATCGCGTCGAGGAGGGGAGAGAGGTCCGCGTCATCGGTTGGCACGCCTACCCCTGCAATCGCCAGGCCTTTGCGGGCGATGGAGGAGATGATGGGGAACTCGATGTGGTCGTCGGAGGCACCCAGGTCGAAGAACAACTGGTACACGTCGTCGATCACTCGCTCGATTCTCGCATCGGGACGGTCGACTTTGTTGATGACGACGACGGCAGGGAGATGCCGGGCGAGTGCCTTCGAGAGAACGTAGCGGGTTTGCGGCATCGGACCCTCAGCCGCATCCACCAGCAGCAGGACACCGTCGACGAGTGCGAGGGCGCGCTCCACCTCACCCCCGAAATCCGCGTGGCCCGGCGTGTCGACGAGGTTGATGCGGACTCCCTTCCACTCGACCGACGCCGCCTTGGCGAATATCGTGATACCGCGCTCCCGCTCCTGATCGTTCGAGTCGAGGATCCGGTCGACACGCGCGTGGTGGGGCGAGAACACACCGGTGGCGGACAGCAGCGCATCGACCAAGGTGGTCTTTCCATGGTCGACGTGCGCGATCAACGCGACATTGCGGAACGGAGTACCCGGCATGAGCGCCGGAATGGTAACCCGACCGGGGGTGTGTCGAGTCGGAGAAGGTTGAGAGAGAGGTGAGTGCGTGTGACCGAATCGACGAATGTCAGGCTCTACGGGTATCGGTGGGTCGTCCTTGGAGCGTTCTCGATCCTCAACGCACTCGTGCAGATGAACTGGATCACGTTCGCCGCCGTCACCGGCGACGCAGCATCGTTCTACCGAGTTTCGGAACTCCAGATCGGGCTCCTGTCGATGGTGTTCATGATCGTGTTCGTTGTCGTGTCGATCCCCGCCTCGTATGTCATCGACACGTACGGTGTGCGCGTCGGAGTGGGTATCGGTGCCGTTCTCACAGGTGTGTTTGCGATGACCCGGGGTCTGTGGGCGTCTGACTACACCCTCGTGCTCATCTCTCAGATCGGGCTCGCAGTCGGGCAACCGTTCGTGATGAACGCGATCACGAAGGTTGGCGCCCGGTGGTTCCCGATTACCGAGCGGGCCACGGCCGCGGCGCTACCGTCGCTTTCCCAGTTCGTCGGGATCATCGTCGCGATGGCCGCAACTCCGTTCGTGGTCTCGAGTGCCGGGATGGCCGGCATGCTCGTTTGGTACGGAGTGGTCTCGGTGGTTGGGGCGGTCATTTCACTGGTGTTCATCCGTGAGCGACCGGCGACACCGCCGAGCGAAGCCGATCAGGACGAGCGGTTCAAGGTCTTCGAGGGGCTGCGCCACATCTTCAAGCAACGCGACATGCAGATTCTCCTGCTCCTGTTCTTCGTCGGCCTGGGTATGTTCAACGCGATCAGCACCTGGATCGAGCAGATCGTGAGCCCTCGTGGGTTCGGGCCGGAGGAGGCGGGGTTCATCGGGGCCGTCATGGTCGTCGGTGGGATCCTTGGTGTGGGGATACTTCCCGTGTTGTCGGACCGATCCCGGCGGCGCAAGCCGTTTCTCGTGGTCGCGGTGGCCGGGATGGCTCCGGGTCTTGTCGGGTTGGCGTTCGCCGATACGTTGCCGCTGCTGTTGGTGTCGAGTTTCGTGTTCGGCTTCTTCATGATGAGCGCCTACCCAATCGGATTCCAGTACAGCGCCGAGGTCAGCTACCCGGCTCCCGAGTCGACGTCCCAGGGAGTCATCCTGATGGCCGGCCAGATCTCCGGCATCCTCTTCATCCTGGGGATGGACGCCTTCAAGTCGAGCGTGACGGGTTCGATGGCCGGGTCGATGCTCGTGTTCATCGCGCTGACGGCCATCGTGATCGCCTTGACGGCGTTCCTCGACGAGTCCGAGATGGTTCGCCGCGAGGCGAAGCGCGTTGCGGTCTAGAACTGCCAACCCAGGGCTCAGGCGGTCCTCAGGCTCTTATCTCTTGTCGCATGAAGCCGACGTACGCAAACGCGAAACACAGAACGGTCAGTGCGAGGAGTCCGACGAGCTGCGGCCACACCAGCAGCACGCTCTGCCCGAACGGCAGGTCTGACGTGACCGCCCTGTCGAGCTGTCCGTACGTCACGATCCCCACGCTGCGCACCTCGGGGTCGAGCAGCGCAGCCGTTGCCTCGTCGTACAGGGTCACGGGGGACACACGGGACACCGCGAGTTCGGTCTGGGCGTTGTGGAGAACCTGCTGAGGTGTCGCGTCGGACGGGGCGGGCGCGAGCACGCCGGCAACGAGTTGGAAGATGAGCGACGCGAAGAGCGCCAGCACCAACCACACCGCGATCGACACGAGCGAGGAAGTCGATGCCCGGCGGAGCCGCACCGAGGCGAGCGTCGCCAGCGCCAGCCAGAAACCGACGTACACGACTGCCGCGACGAGCCACAGCAGGACCCGGAGCACCTCTGCGGCCGACGGCACGATGCCGAGCGCGACGATGCCCAGCCCTGCGACGGCCGCGGTCAGGGCGGTCAGCATGAGGGTGATGACTGCCAACCCCGCCGCGAACTTCCCATTTATGACGTCGTCTCGATAGATCGGCTGCGCCACGAGACGGGGGAGTGTCCCCTGGCTTCGTTCGCCGTTTACCGCGTCGAACCCGAACGCGATGCCGAGAAGCGGTGCCAGGAACGCGACGAAGTTCACGAACGAGAACGGGACTGGATCGGCATTGATCGTGAACAGCCTGAGGAACAGGTTGGGCGAGCCCGCTGCCTGCTCTGCGACGCCGCGTATTCCTGACGCCGCCGCATATACCGAACCGACTGCAGCGATGGCGAGGATCACGAGTAGAACCGTGAAACGGGCCGATAGGAGGTGGTCTGCGAACTCCTTGCGGGCGATGATCCGCCACCCGCCCCTCGTCTTGACCGGGGATGTGGAGGATGTGGTGGTCATACGGCCTCCGAGAAGTAGCTGTGGTAGATCTCGTCCAGATCCTCGCCCATAGGGCGGAAGTGGAGGATGGGCAGATCCGCAGAGACCAGCGTGCTGATGATGGACGGGGCCTTCCCGGCCTCGACCGCGACCCGGTAGCTGTGGGTGCGTCCGGTTGGCGTCACCGAGGCCACAGCCGGGATCGCGGAGAGCACCCGCGTGACCTGCTCCTGGTCGGCCCCGACTCCCACCTCGTAGAGCGTCGACGTCGAGCCCAGCGACTTGGCGAGCTGGGCAGTCGTCCCTTCCGCGACGAGCTTGCCCTTCACGAAGATCCCGACGCGGTCACAGATCGACTGGAGCTGATAGAGGAGGTGGCTGGCGACGAGGACCGTGACACCGTGGTCGTCGGCGAGGGATCGGATGAGTGCCTGCATCTCGGCGACTCCCTCGGGGTCGATCGCCATGGTCGGCTCGTCGAGGATCGCGATCCTCGGCTCTTTGATGAGGGTGTCCGCGATGCCCAGTCGTTGACGCATGCCACGCGAGTAGGTGCCGACTGGATCGTCGGCGGCATCTGTCAGCCCGACCTGTTCGAGGAGTGCTTGGATGCGCTCGGCGGCCTGCTTCTTGGGAATCCGATTGAGTTGAGCGGTGTACCGGAGGTTGTGGCGTCCTGTGAGAGTCTCGTAGAAGCCCACACTGTCGGGCATGTAGCCGACGACCCGCTTCACCTCGAGAGGTTCGCGCACCGGATCGAGGCCCAGCACACGTGCCGTGCCTGAGGTCGGTTCGCTGAGCCCGAGGATCATGAGGATCGTCGTGGTTTTGCCTGCTCCGTTTGGTCCGAGGAGCCCGAAGATCGTCCCTTCCTCGATGTCGAGATCCAGGTGATCGACGACCGTACGATCGCCGTAGACCTTCGTCAGGTTCTTGGTGCGAAGAGCGGTCGACAACGGGTCACCTCCTTCCGAAGCGCCGGAAGACGATGCTGAGGCCGGCAAAGACCAGGACGATCAGCGCGACGCCGATCAGTCCCCACGCCGCTGACGTCTTGACGGTGGCGCGAAGCTCGATCGAGTCCTGTGCCTGGTCGGTCTGCGACGACAGAGTCACCCGGTAGTCACCGGCCACCGCATCGGTGGAGGGGGTCATGGTCAGTGTCACTGCCGCCGAGTCGCCGGGAGCGATCTCAGGGATGAGTGCGGGTGTGAAGGTGGTCTTCCACCCGGACGGCGGCGTCGCCTGGAGTTGCACGTTGTCGAGTGGCGCGGAGCCACTGTTGATCACCTCGAGCTGCAGGTCACTCGACTTGCCGGCGACCTCGTCTGCGTTGAGTCGCTGATCCTGGGTCGACAGGACCATCGAGTAGCTCCCGGTCACGTTCGCGGTGAGCTGGGTGGTCGCCGTGTAGCTGCCGCCGGTCGCTGTCACGTCGATCTCGTAGTCACCTGCTGCGGTGCCGTCCGGTGGCGTCGTGGATACCGTGATCGTGCTCGTGTCGCCCGGCTTGACCGTCACCGTCGAGGCGAGGCTCTCACCGGCGGGACTGGCGTCGACCTGCCAGCCGTCTGGCCCCGTCGTGTCGAGGCCGAACTGAAGCTCCTGGGTCGTGTCGTTGGAGAGTGTCAGCCGGTAGCTGAACTTCACGCCGGCAGGACCCTGAAGGGCGGGGAAATCCGTAGTCATGCTCACGCCGCCACCAACCTGTGCGGCGACGCGCAGGGTCAGATCGAGTGTGGTGCTGCTCGATGTCCCTTGTGCGGTGACGGCCAGGTCGTAGGAGCCGTCTGCGGCGTCTGATGGAACCGTCACACCCAGCCTCAAGCTGGGCGGGTTGCTGCTGTCGTAGGTGACCCCGTCGACGACGAAACCTCCGCCGGTGATCGTCGTACTCCACCCATCGAGTACGCCGCTGACCGACAAGGCCACGGAGTCACCGTCGGGCGCTGAGAGGTCGAGATTGAAGGTGACGGTGTGGCCGGGCTCAACCGCGACGGACGTGTACGGCGTGGTGAGCGAGACCGTGTCGGCTGCCGATGCCGGCAACGCAAGTGTGAGGAGTACTCCGATGATCAGGGTGGATACGGCGCGACGCATGTGAACCTCGTTTCGTAGAGAGACAATGAACGTGGCGTCGGTCAGGGTGCGTGTGCTGGGCACGGAGATCGACGATGTCGGGGTGAGGGTGGAGATTCGGCCGAGATCCGGCCGGCGCGTCGTGGTGGTCTGACGTTGGACATATCCCTCACCAGAGAACGCTGAACGGGTCGATTAAGACGAACCTGAGGGACGTCTGAGAATCAGCTAAAGAGTGGCTGAAGTGTCAGTGAGAGTTTTCGTACGCCGCGGAAGATGAGGCTCGGAGTCCGGTCGAGATGCTCGTCGGTCAGCTCGATAGCAGCGACGCGGCGGGCGAGGTGTGAGAACGCGACATTGAGCTCGACCTTCGCGAGTGGTGCCCCGACGCAGTAGTGGATGCCGCCTCCGAAAGAGATGTGTGGGTTGTCGGTTCGATCCAGGTGGAGGAGCTCGGGATCGGGGAACACCGTGCCGTCATGGTTGGCCGAACCGAACAGCAGACCAACCTTGGTCCCGCGCCGTAGCAACGTGCCGTTCCAGTCGAGATCCTCGAGTGCCCATCGCTCGAACATCTGCAGCGGGCTGTCGTAGCGGAGGAGCTCGTCGACGGCCGTCGTCATGGTGGGATCGGAGCGCAGTCGGTGGAACTCTACGGGGTTGCGAGCGAGCGCCAGCAGGCCGTTGCCGATCGCCTGAACCGTCGCCTCATGGCCGGCGTTGAGGGCCAGGATGCCGGTGGCGACCACCTCGTCGTCGGTGAGCCGGTCCCCGTCGACCTCGGCGTGGGCGAGGGCCGACACGAGATCGTCGGTCGGGTCTGTTCGTCTCCGAGCGATCATCGCACGCATGTACTCGACGAACTGGGCTGTCGCCTCCTCCGCTTCCTCGCCCTCTTCGTCGGTGCATGCCTGGTCGTAGGGACGAACGATCTTGTGCGACCAGTCGACCAGCAGTGGCTGATCGGTTTCCGGCACCCCCATCAAGTCAGCGATCATCGCCAGAGGGATGGGCTCTGCGTAGTCGGCCACCCCGTCCATCTCGCCGCGTTCCAGCGCCTCGTCGAGCAGGCGAGTGGCGGTCGCTTCGAGTCGGGGCCGGTAGCTCTCTGACGCCCTCCGGTTGAATGCCGACTGGACGAGCCTGCGCAGCCGTGTGTGATCGGGCGGTTCGAAGTCGATGAACGACTCACGGATGAACGCCGTCCACATCGGGTATCGTTGTGGGTAGATGCGATCGAACGCCTCCCGGTCGATCTCGTCGCGGGGCACAGCATGTCGCACATCCCTGCCAAACCGGCGATCCCGCAAGATGCCGTGAACGTCGGCGTGGCGGGCGAAGAAGGTGAGTCCCCATCGTTCGTCGAAGAAGACGGGCGACTCGGCACGCAGGCGTGCGAACGTCGGGTAGGGGTCGTCGATGAACTCGGGCGCGTAGGAATCGAACATCCGAGCCCATTGGACCATACCGCAGGCAGTTGTGACGGGCAGTAATGCACGATCCGTACCTCTAGCGATGCGGTAGGTTGTCTCTCGAGCGATCGGGAGGTAGCTACGTCTTCGATTCTGTTCACTGCCACGCACGGATCCGATGATCCGACCAAGGCGACGATCCCGTTCATCGGTGCCGTGGGGGCCCTTGAAGCGGGCCACGAACCGAGGATCGCACTTCTCGGAGAGGGTGCCTATCTGGCGTTGGAGAGCGTCGTCGATGCGATCCATGGCATAGGCTTCCCGCCGCTCAGTGCGTTCTTCTCCCGCATCATCGAAGATGGTGTCCCCGTCTACGTCTGAATGCCTTGCGCCGACGCCCGGGGGGTGTCATCGCAGGATCTGGAGAGATTCAACGGGGAGCTGATCAACGGGACACAATGGGCCGAGTTGATCGCAGCGGCCGATCGGGTGGTAACGGTCTGACCAACGGTCTCTTGGCCGTGGGTGCACACCGCGGCCCGGGCACTTGGCATGTTTGAAGGTCGCCCGACCTGCACTCGTGTGCCAGACCGTGGGGAGTGCCTCTCGCCGAGTCGTCTTCTGCGAAGTTGCGTCCCCGCCGGCGACGATCTTGGGCTTGTTGCGGTCTTTGGTCTGTCTGTTCAAGATGAGTCGGTGCACGACGTGACCTTCACCCAGGAGCAGTTCGACGAGTTCGCTCGTCTGAGTGGCGACGACAACCCGATCCACGTCGACAGCACCTTCGCCGTCGGCACGCGGTTCGGTCGCACCGTCGCGCACGGTATGTTCCTCTTCTCGGTGATGAGTGCCGAACTCGCACGGGTCGAGGGGTTCCGGCCGGTCTATCAAGAGCTGCTGTTCAATGGTCCGACGTTCGCCGGCGAGCCGATGACCCTTGAGGTCAACCCCGTCGGTGGGGGGTTCGAGGAGCATTTTCTCAACTCTGAAGGCGCCCAGGTCACGAGCGGCCTCGCTCTCGGAGCGGCTCCGGCGCCACCGGCGCCCGTTCCCGTCGATCTCTCAACCGTCCTCAAGAGGCTCCAGATCGGCATGGACGTTTCCCGAGTGCGGGCGTTCACCAAGGCCGACGTCGAGGGCTATCGGGCGCTCGTCGATGATCCGCTCGACTACGGGCTCGAGGTTCCGGGGCCGCTCCTCGGCGGGCTCGTTTCCGCCTTGTTGGGTGTCGAGATGCCCGGTCCAGGTGCCAACTGGCTGAAGCAGCGGTACACCTTCGTTCAGCCGGTTCTCATCGGTGCGCCGGTTCGGGCAACTGTGACGATCTGCCGACTTCGTCCGCAGAAGGAACTCGTCAATCTCACCACGATCGTCGAAGTGAGAGGCGAGACTGCTGTTGTCGGTGAGGCGCTGGTGCTGGTTAGGGACGTTGCAGCCTGAGGAAGGCGTCGATGCCCGCAAGAGCCTCATCGGTAGTGATCTGCTCGACGAATAGCTGCCGCTCACGTTCGAGGGCCAAGGCGATCGATTCGAGGTCGGCGTTCAGACCGCGCTTGACGGCCCGCGTCCTCGAGCCGGCCAGCATCAGGGCCACCGCGCGTGCGCCGGCCACGGCGTCGTAGGCGATCTCGTCGACCAGCCCCCACTCGAGGGCCTGCTCCGCCGTGATCGTCGAGTTGTGGAAGAGGGTGGAGGACGCTCGAGCACGCCCGATCCGATCGGGCAGGAGCGCGGACCATCCGCCGTCCGGAGCGAACCCGACAACCGAGTACCAGGGCGTGAACGACGCTACGGGGGCGGCAACCACGAGATCGGCAGCGAGGACCAGACCCAACGACCCGCCGGTGACGGCGCCGTGCACAGCGGCGACCACGGGCTGGCCGATACGCATGAACGTGAGCATCGCTTCGTTGAGGAGACCGACGATCTCGGACGCGTAGCCGGCCAGGTCGTCGCGGTGCTGTTCGAATCCCGCGACATCGCCCCCGGTCGAGAACGAGCGGCCTTTCGCTGCGAGGACGACCGACTCGACGCCCGGTAGCGCTGCGACCTCGACGGTGCGTCCGATGAGGGCCGACAGCAGTTCGGGGACGAGCGCGTTATGGCGCCCCGGACGGTTCAGGGTCACCGTCGCGAGCGGCGGTTCCACGGTCGACAGAACGAGGTCGGTCATGGTGCATAGGTAGTGACGAGTTGGCGCTTGAGCACCTTCCCTGCAGCGTTGCGGGGCAACTCGTCGGTAGCCACGATGTGCTTCGGGATCTTGTACCTCGCGAGCTTGCCTTCGCAGAAGGCAATGACGTCGTCAGGATCGAACGAGTTCTCGTCGCGTGGAACGATGATGGCGAGACCGACCTCACCCCAACGGTCGTCGGGAATGCCGATGACCGCCACGTCGAGGACGTTCGGGTGATGGAAGAGTACTTGCTCGACCTCCGCCGGATAGACGTTCTCTCCGCCCGAGATGAACATGTCCTTCCACCGGTCGACGAGATAGATGTAGCCGTCCTCGTCTGATCGTGCCGCGTCCCCCGTGTGCAGCCACCCTTCGGTGAACGACGACTCGTTCGCCTCGGACCGCTCCCAGTAGCCGGGTGTGACGTTTGGGCCTCGCACCCACAGCTCCCCGATCTCACCGACCTGCATATCCGCCCCATCCTCGTCGACGATGCGGATCTCCGTGTGGAGGACCGGCTTGCCGACCGATCCTGCCTTCGTCATCGCGTGGGCTCCATCGGTGAGGAAGATCGTCGGGCTCGTCTCGGTCATCCCCATGCCTTGCCTGATGACCACACCTCTGGCTGCGTAGCGCTCCAGGAGGGCGACCGGCATTGCCGCGCCGCCACACGCCCACGATCGCACGGCGGACAGGTCGGCGTCCTCCCATCCCGGGTGTTCGGCGAGGAATTGGTAGATCGACGGAACCCCGAAGAAGTGGGTGACCTCACCGGAGGTGAGCCAGGAGAGGAGACGCCCCGGGTTGAACTCCCGCAGGTTGATCGACGTTGCGCCGATGTGCAGGCACGGGGTCGTGTAGAGATTGAGTCCGCCTGAGTGGAAGGTCGGCAGGACGTTGAGGTTGGTCGAGTCGAAGGTGAGACCGACAGCATTGCCGATGTTCACTGCGTTCCAGAAGAACATGCCGTGCGTCGTGATCGCACCTTTGGGGTGCCCGGTCGTCCCTGACGTGTACAGGATTGCCCATGGGTCGTCGTGGTCGGCGGTGACAGGGTTGACGCTGGACGGGTCGGATGCCGCCTTGGCCGCTTCGTAGTCGGGACCGAGCTGGAGTCGCACCGGCGCGTCGAGCTGGGGGACGGCCGTCGCGTAGGTGTCCTCGTAGATGAGCGCCCTTGGCCGGCAGTCATTGATGATGAACTGGAGTTCGGGGACGGCCAGTCGGAAGTTGAGCGGAACGAGAATCGCCGAGAGCTTCGCGCACGCGAACAGCGCCTCGAACATGTCGGTGGTGTTGCCCGCGAGTATTGCCACTCGATCGCTCTTCCCGACACCGTTTGAAGCCAGCCATGCGGCGAGACGGCGGACCTGGTCCTCGAGGGTCGCGTAGGTGAGCGTGAGGTCGCGGCCGTCGTCGATGAGGGCGACCTTGTCCGGGTGCAGGTCGGCGTGGTGACCGATCCAATCGTAGGCGGGGGTCGAGATGCGGGCCTCCACTCGTCGCTGCGTCGATCCTACCCGCCTGGGTTGAGGAGAATCGGGGATCAGGTCACCGCCCGGTCGCGACTCCAAACGATCAACGCGACGGACGCAAGGATGATCGGCAACGCGACCCAGACCTGCCCTGAGAGACGCTCCCGACCGAGCGTGATGCCGAGGATTACCGCAAAGACGGGGTTGACATACGCGTAGGAGGTGGCCAGCGCCGGACGCACCGTGCGGAGCAGGTACGCGTACGCGCTGAAAGCGATCAGCGAACCCGGCACGATCAGCCAGGCGAGCGCGAGCCACGACTTGAGGCTCGGCATCGCCGTGATTGATTCGCCCAAGGCGAGGCCCACCAAGCCGAGTACGACGCCACCGCCGAGCATCTCGATCGCTGCAGACATCAGGCCATGTGGAAGGTCCGTGTGCGATGACCACACCGACCCGAACGACCACAGGATCGGTGAGATGACCACCAGTGCGAGCCCCAGTGGTGCGGCCTTGAAGTCGCCCTCGCCGGACAGCAGCGCAACGCCCACGAGTCCGACCGCGATGCCGATCCACTCGTTGCGATTCGGCCACCGCCCGAAGAGACCCGACATGAGTGCCGCCCACACTGGGACCATCGCGACTGCGGTTGCGGTGATGCCCGATCCGACGCCGAGATCCTCCGCGAAGGTCACGAGGCCCAGCCCTCCGACGAACAACAGAACACCGACGGCGACGGCGTTGCGCCACTGACGTCCCGTGGGCATCGCCGCGCCTCGCTGCCGAAGCGAGAGGAACAGGATCGACCCTGCCAGCAGCATACGAATCGAGGTGCCCATAAACGGTGGGAACGTCTCAACCATGAAGCGCAGGGCCAGATACGTGGAACTCCAGATGATGTACACGGCTGCGAGCGCAGCGGCGACGAGCCACTTTGTCGATATGCGATTCAAGGTTGCGCAAGCGTACCCGTCATAGCATGAGCGCGTGATGCGACTCGACACGGCACTCGGACGTCCCATTCTGTGGAGCTACCCGTCGAACCGGTTCGCGGTGATCGGCTCGGCGGTGGGCACTGTCCTGCTGGTGATCATCCGCCTCATTGGGAGGCGGCCGGTCACGGTCGGCAACGTGGTCGGCGCCTTCGCCGCCCTGTTCCTGGCCTGGGCGGTTGCCAGAGAGCTCGATCCGGATGAGAACCTTTCGGCGAGCATCGCGCTCGTGCTCGCGTTCGTAGCGCTGCTGCAGTTCGGGTTTGCGTCAGCGTGGCTCGTCGGAGGGGTGCTGCTGGGTACGCGATTGATCGTTGGGACGGTAGGCGTCTCGGTGCGTTGGGGCGACGCAGGGGTCTTGGCTCTTCTCGCCGCGTATGTCGGGTACCGGTACGCATCGTGGATCGTGATCGCGGTCATTGTGGTGGGAGCGGTGATGGCAGGCGGTCGGCGGCGAGTCCCTGCCGGGGTGATGGTCGCAACCGGAGGGGTGATCGGGCTTGCTTTCACAAACGCGTCGGCAGGATTCGTTGCGCCAAGTGGGGAGACGCTGGCGGCGCTCGTCGGTGTGGTCGCGGCAATCGTCATCCTCTGGAATGGCCCGCCTCCAGCGTCTCTGACCGACCTCCGTGAGAAGTCTATCGAGCGGGACCGCCTGCTGACGGGTCGGGTCGCGGCGACGGTCGGGGTTGTCGTCGTATCGTTCCAAACAGGATTCTTCGCTGCTGTAAGCCCGGTCGCGGCAGCACTCCTCGCTGCCGCGGCGGTCAGGCTCGTCAGATTCGTCCAGGACGAACTGACAGAGTGAGGGTGGCCGCTCTTGGCCGATGGAAACGCGCATGCCTCTGGCGGAGACCCGCGCTGACTCTCGCGCGTCCCGAAGAGAGATCGTCCCCGAAGTGTGGGTCGTTCGGCCCGAGCAGCCGCGCGACGCTAGGCGCCGAGCTTGAGGATCATCGCGATCAGCGCGACCACGACCACACCTGCGTCGACGAGTACGAGCATCCCGAACCTGGCGTAGAGTGCCCTGAGCTTCGGCACGTCCGATGCCTGGTGCGCTTCCTGTAGCGACTTGGTCATAGGCCCGGAAACCCTGGCTCCGAACACCGCACCGTTGACGACGGCGATGATCCCGATGATCACGAACAGGTTGGCGAATCTCCATGGGCTGTCGAGCACCAGCACCACGCCCGTGATCAGAACGATGATGCCCGCGGGCATGAAAAGGAGATTGCCGATCTTCTCGAACGAGACGGCCAACCCCTCTCCGGTTGCTTCCGCCTGTCTTGCAGCCATGGAGGAGAGGAGAGCTACTGCTACGCCGGCGCCGAGCCAGCTCGCAGCGGCCAGGATATGGACGATGAGCAACGTGGTGTGCATGCCGAGCAAACTACCGATAACCGCGACTTTGACCAGGATATATATGGAAGACCCTGTGGTCACAGCACCGTCCGATGGATCACCAGGTGGCTACCAGTCGATGAGGGCGGGCAGCTTCTTGGCCGCGTCGACCGAGAACCGGACCTCTCCTGGTAGTGCAGGCACTCCCTCGAAGCCGGTCGACTCGACGAACTTTCGCAGCTCGACCACGAGCCCCTCGGGGTCGCGCGTCGCCAGATCGGCGACCGAGACGACGCCGGCGTCGAGGTAGAGGCGTGCCCTGATTCCTTTCAAGCCCGTGATCCTGGCCAGGTCCGAGAGGCGGACGAGCTCCTCGACGGCGGCGGGTGGCACCCCGGTACGGTTGGCGATCTCCTGCCTCGCCTCCGGTGTCCTGCCCTCTTTTTGGAGGTCACGCGCGAAGCGGATCCCTTCAGCGGCAAGACGGTCGGTGTGGGCGGCGTTGACACCTCGGAACTGGCGGAGGGGGAACGGGGTCTTCTCGACACGCTCTCGGCGGAGTGCGGCGGCTGCGTGCACCATCACGACGTCGTCGAGGAAGTCGTAGTAGTAGAGGATGCCCCACAGATCGAGCTTGGCCGTGGCGCCCGGGACCGATTCGATCGACGCGACATAGCTCTCGAGATCGGCAGGTCCTGCGTCGTCCAAGGCCAGACCGTGCCCGGCGAGGTAGGCCTCGAAGTCTTGGACGTGCCCGAGCACCCGTCCAGCGGCGTTGGGGGATCGGCCACCGCGACGGAGGAACGTGGTGAAGGCCGTTTCGTCCATGAACCCAATCTACGTCGTGGGAATTCCGGCAGGGTGGCCGCTCCTTGGGTACATTGAGTGCAGGCCCGAAACGAGGAGTCGAACGATGTCCGAGTTGCCCGCTCTCCGCCGATTCAACGTCATCATGGGGTTCGTCCACGCCGTGCAGGGCGTCCTCATGCTGGTCTTGAGCACCGACTTCGCCCTGCCGGTCACAACAGCGTTCGAGGTGTTCGATCCTGCCTCGCAGCGCCTCGTCCCCGACTTTCGAATCGCCTTTGACCTCCGCATCGGACCTCTGGTGGCCGGCTTCCTGTTCCTCTCGGCAATCGCCCACTTCGCGGTCGCGTCCCCGGGTGTCTACCAGTGGTACGCGCGCAATCTGGACAAGGGCGCCAACTACGCGAGGTGGATCGAGTACTCGCTCAGTTCGTCACTGATGATCGTGGTCATCGCCATGCTCGTCGGCATCTCGGATGTGGTGGCGCTGATCTCGCTCTTCGCCTTGAACGCGACGATGATCCTGTTCGGCTGGATGATGGAGCTGCACAACCAGACGACCGAGAGGACCAACTGGACGTCGTTCTGGTTCGGGACGTTCGCAGGGATCGTCCCGTGGATCGGCGTTGCGATCTACCTGATCGGCGCCGGTCAGGGGGAACAGGGACCACCGGCGTTCGTGTACTGGATCTTCTTCTCGATCTTCCTGTTCTTCGATGTGTTCGCCATCAACATGGTGCTTCAGTACAAGAAGGTGGGGAAGTGGCGCGACTATCTGTACGGCGAGCGTGCCTACATCGTGCTGAGTCTTGTGGCCAAGTCATTGCTCGCGTGGCAGGTGTTCGCCGGGACCCTGCGGCCGGTGTAGCGCGGCAAGGCCCCCTACGAGGAGACCTGGGCGTCGAGCTCGAGGAACGTGCCGAAGCGGTGCGCTTCGCTGCAGATGCCCCTCGTGGACTTCGTTGAGAACGCCTCGAACGGGCTCGGCTTGATCGTGACCGTGTTCTTCTTCAGGTCGCGTTTCCATGTGCCTTCGATCCGGCCGTCGACCACGACGATTGGGTTGAACATGCCGTTCAAGCCGCGGTTCACGAGGCCCATGCCGGCGGCGTCGATGATCGCGCTCCGGTCCTTGTAGCTGATCAGGTACTCGTCGAATGCGGGAAGCAGATACACGCCGTCGTTCGCGGCTGTGGCTTGGTCCGGACCCATGTAGTAGGTGGCGTCATCGATGGCCTCCTCGATCAGGTCGGCCGAGGCGATCCCGGAGCGCACATCCTTCATCGTCAGGCCGCTCCACCAAGCGAAGTCCTGTGCCGTCGCGGGACCGTGGCTCGCGAAGTAGCGTCGGGTTGCCTCGGAGATCGCCTCCTCACGTGTCAGATCACGCCGGTTACGCACCCAGTCGTCGAGGAGGACGAACGTGTACTCCTTGCCCTGGCGCGGCCCGAAGCAGCTGATTGCCTCCTGGCCGATCCGCCACAGCAGATGGACCCCACGGCTCTTGTCGACTGGTACCCCCGCGGCTTCCATGCGTTCCTTCAAAGCGTCCCGAGTGAGGCACCCCTCTTTCTCCAACGCCTCGACGACGACTCTCCGTGCCTTGACCAGGTGATCCTCGTCGAGGCCGAGCCTGGCCATGTTCTTGCCGTACGCCTTGATGATCCGCTCTTTCGTGAGGCTCATCATCCAGTGCACGTCCTCGGCAGCGGCGAAGTGGATGGTGCGTCGCATCGTCCAGGTGCGAACGATCAAGCCGTCCTCGATGGCGGCCTCGACATCGGCCTCGGTGCAGTTCGTCGTCCTCAGGCCGATCGCCCACAAGCTCATCAGGTAGTCCTGTGCCTGCATCGCACCCATCCACGACACGGCTTCCTTTGGTGTGGAGAACGAGCTGTTCGAGATCCGCTGGTTGGCGAGACGAAAACGAGTGATGTCTGCGGGTGTCACAGGAGGGCATCCTATCGACGGGCCGCCACAAGATCCCGGAAGGGGCAGGCCACTACTGTCCGTCGTACTCTTCGACCGTATCCTCGATGATGTCCAACGCAACATCCGCAGCGGCCAGGATTTCCGGGGTGTCGCCTCCGGCGTGGTAGCGACGCTGAGCTACGACCCGGGAGATGCCGGTGCTGGCGATCAGCATCGCGCACACCCGGCATGGTTCCATCGAACAGTAGATCGTCGTGCCTTCCAATGGCAGGCCGTATCTGGCCGCTTGGGCGATCGCGTTTTGCTCAGCGTGCACCGTCCGGACGCAGTGCTGGCGGACGGTCCCGTCGTCATCGATGACCTTCTTCAGGTCGTGGCCGGCTTCGTCGCAGTGGGGCATCCCGGAAGGAGACCCGACATACCCGGTGCAGACGATTCGCTTGTCACGAACGACGACTGCCCCTGACTTGCCTCGATCGCACGTGGCCCGCATCGCCACCTGGTGCACCAACTCGAGGAAATACTCGTCCCAACTCGGTCTCATGACCTGCACGATACCGGGCCGTGTAGGGGGGAGGGAGGCCGGCTGCTGTACAGCATCCCCGATCGGTAGGATCATCCGATGGTCAGGCCCCTTCATCCGACGAAGGAACTCGAAGCTGCTGTCGCGGACGTGCTGGGGGACAGGATCGTTCGATGGACACCTGTGCCGGGTGGGTTCAGCGCAGCCGGACTGTGGGTGATGGAAACGCGGGCAGGCCGCAGCCTGTTCGTGAAGGCGGCCACCGCCGACGCGACCGCCCGCTTCCTTCGTGACGAGATGGTCGTCTACAGGAACGTCGAGGCGGACTTCCTTCCGGATGTGGAAGCCTGGGTCGACGATGGACACCGGCCGTTTCTCGTCCTCGAGGACCTGAGCAACAACTACTGGCCGCCGCCGTGGACCACCGACGACATCCGCAGCGTCTGATCGACGTGCGACGCTATCGCAGCGACGACGCCGCCAACCGGGTTGCCGAGTGCGTCCGATGCGGGGTTCCTCGAGGGGTACTGGCCCAGAGTCGCCGAGGATCCGGGACCTGTCGCCGCAATGGGCATCGCCTCGCAGGCGTGGCTCGAGAAAGCCATGCTCGACCTCGCCGCGGCCGAGGAGTCCGTGGTGCCTGATGGGACCTCGCTCGTGCACGCCGATATCCGCTCCGACTGACTGTGTACGTCCTTGGACCAAGGTGATCGACTGGAACTGGGCTTCCGTGGGAAATCCGGCGATCGACCTGGTCGGCTGGCTGCCGAGCCTGCATCTCGAAGGTGGCCCCCCGCCGTGGGAGATGCTTACCGGGGAGTCGGCGTTGGTCGCTACCGTCGCTGGCTACTTCCTATACGCCGCAGCCAGGCCGATTCCGGCCGACGTTCGCCGTGACATCAGGGAGTTCCAGAAAGCACAGGGCGCGATCTGTCTCGAGTGGGCCGCTCGGGAGCTCGACCTGCCCCTTCCCGCGTAGTCGCCACTTGCTGGAAATCGGCGCCGCAAGACTCGCGATATCTCATATATGAGATATCCTTGCGGCAATGGACTACAAGGATCGTATCGGCAACCTCATCAGGGATGCACGCATTCACCGAGGACTGACCCAGACGCAACTCGCCGAACTGCTCTCAACCAGCCAGAGCGCCGTCAACCGCATCGAGAAGGGCCAGCAGAATCTGAGCCTCGAAATGCTCGCCAGGATCGGCGATGCACTCGATTCTGAGATCGTCGCCGTCGGTGCCGGCCCCACCCACCTTCGGGTGACCGGCCCGACCACCCTCGAGGGAAGCATCGAGGTCAAGTCCTCCAAGAACGCGGGCGTTGCGCTGCTGTGTGCCTCGTTGCTGAATCGAGGCCGCACGACGCTGCGCAGGGTCGCGCGTATCGAGGAGGTCAACCGCCTCCTCGAGGTGCTCGGCAGCATCGGAGTCCAAACCCGGTGGCTCGGCGATAACGATCTCGAGATCATCCCGCCGCAAGATCTGGATCTCCTCTCGATGGATGAGGATGCCGCCCGGCGGACACGGTCCATCATCATGTTCCTGGGGCCTCTGCTTCACCGATACGACACGTTCGAGTTGCCGTACGCCGGTGGGTGCACCCTCGGACTGCGCACTGTCGAGCCGCACATGTCGGCGTTGCGTCGCTTCGGGCTCGAAGTGAAGGCCTCCGAGGGCAGCTACCACGCGACCGTCAACCGGGCGATCGAACCCGAGCGGCCGATCGTCCTCACCGAACGGGGCGACACGGTGACAGAGAACGTCCTCATGGCAGCGGCGCTACACCCGGGGACCACGATCATCCGCAACGCCTCATCCAACTACATGGTGCAAGACCTGTGTTTCTTCCTCCAGAAACTCGGTATCGACATCCAGGGTGTCGGAACCACGACGCTCACCGTCACGGGGCACGCCGACATCGACGTGGACGTCGACTACGCGCCCAGCGAGGATCCGATCGAGGCCATGTCGCTGTTGACCGCAGCCATCGTCACCGGCTCGTCGATCACCATCAAACGCGCCCCGATCGAGTTCTTGGAGATCGAGCTGTCGCTCCTCGAGGAGATGGGTCTCAAGTACACGCTGTCGGATGAGTACTTGGCACGGAACGACCGGACCCGCCTGGTCGACATCACCACCCAACCGTCGGAGTTGCACGCACCAATCGACAAGATCCATCCGATGCCGTTTCCCGGCCTGAACATCGACAACCTGCCTTTCTTCGCTGCGATCGCGGCTGTCGCAGAAGGGCAAACGCTCATCCACGACTGGGTGTACGAGAACCGTGCGATCTACCTGGTGGAGCTCAACAAGCTCGGTGCCGAGGTGACTCTCCTCGATCCGCACCGAGTGATGATCGAGGGTCCGACCCGCTGGTCGGGTGCCGAAGTGATCTGTCCGCCTGCGTTGCGCCCAGCCGTCGTCATTCTGCTGGCCATGCTCGCCTCAAAGGGCACATCGGTACTGAGGTCCACCTACGCGATCCACCGTGGGTACGAAGGTCTGGCCGATCGACTCAACCTGCTCGGCGCCAACATCGAACCGTTCAGGGATATCTAGAGGGCTCGCGAAGCGAGCTCTGCTCGCCGTTGTCGGTTCTGGGTTCTGGGTAGGAACTCGCCTTGCAGTGGAGTCGCCGGAGTAGCGGGCAGTGCGCGGTCTGCGTTGCTGGGAACGGCCCCCTCCGGCGTCAAGCAACAGCTTGACGCCACCTCCCCCAACACTCGACCTTCGGCCTCGCGAGGGGAGGAAACAAGAGGCGGGCTCTGCTCGCCGTCTTCGGTTTTGGGTTCGGGGTAGGAACTCGCCCCGAGTCTTGTGTCGTGTTCAGGTCGCGTTCCTACTGATGACTGATGACTGTGTACCGGCGTGCTGCTTCGCAACAGGCGAGGCAGCACGCCATCATTGCCCCGTGACCATCGACGAACTGCGCACCCGCATCGACGGTCTGCCCCCGTCCGATCGCCGTTCCTTTCGGCGTCGTCTCACCGGGGCGGCCGGCATCACCGCGTCGTCGCGTCGCGAGGCGGTCCTTGCGGTGATCGAGGCCGACCTGACCGCCACCGAGGGGAGGTTGACCACACGTCGTAGTTCGATCCCCGCGATCACCTATCCCGAGGACCTTCCGATCGTCGGCCACCTCGACGAACTGGCCGCGCTGATCGCCGAGCACCAGGTGGTGATCGTTTCCGGCGAGACAGGGTCGGGCAAGAGCACCCAGATCCCCAAGTTGTGCCTCCAGATAGGTCGGGGTGTCAACGGACTCATCGGTCACACCCAGCCTCGCCGCATCGCCGCCCGATCGATTGCCGAGCGTCTCGCTGAAGAGACCGGGACCGAGGTTGGTGGCGTGGTGGGGTACGCGGTCAGGTTCACCGACCAGGTCGGCGATCGGACGCTCATCAAGGTCATGACCGACGGGCTTCTCCTCGCCGAGATCCATCGCGACCGCCGGCTGCGCCGCTACGACACGATCATCGTTGATGAGGCACACGAACGAAGCCTCAACATCGACTTCCTGCTCGGCTACCTCAAGACGCTCCTACCGCGCCGTCCGGACCTGAAGGTGATCATCACATCGGCGACGATCGACACCGAACGATTCTCGACGCACTTCGAGGGTGCGCCGGTGGTAGAGGTGTCGGGCCGTGCCTACCCCGTCGAGGTTCGGGAGCGGCCGTTCGATGAGGATGGCCAGCCGGAAGCGATCGCGTCGGCCGTCGTCGAACTCTCCGCCGAAGGGCGGGGCGACATCCTCGTGTTTTGCTCAGGTGAGCGGGAGATCCGGGACGCCGTTGAGGCGATCGATGACCTGCGCCTGCGCAACACTCACACGCTGCCGCTGTACGGACGGCTTTCCGCAGCCGAGCAGCACCGGATCTTCCAGCCCCACAGTGGCCGCAGGGTCGTCGTCTCAACGAACGTCGCAGAGACGTCGTTGACGGTCCCCGGCATCCGGTATGTCATCGACGCAGGCACGGCGCGCATCTCCCGGTACTCGCGCAGGACGAAGGTGCAGCAGCTGCCCATCGAACCGATCTCGCAGGCCTCGGCCGACCAGCGAGCCGGGCGGTGCGGTCGCCTCGGACCGGGGATCTGCATCCGCCTCTACGACGACTACGCAGCCCGGCTGGCGTTCACCGAACCGGAGATCCTGCGCACGAATCTTGCATCGGTGATCCTGCAGATGGCCGCCCTCGACCTTGGCGACATGGCCGGGTTCCCGTTCCTCGACCCCCCTGACGCACGCAGCATCCGCGACGGCGTTGCGATGCTCGAAGAGCTCGGAGCCGTGAACCCCGCGCACGAGGGCACCGGACGCTGGTTGACGAAACTGGGACGGCTCCTGGCGAGGTTCCCCCTGGATCTCCGGCTCGCACGGATGTTGATCGAAGCCGGTCGCAACGGGTGCCTGTCGGAGGTGCAGGTGATCGCAGCCGCCCTGGCAATCCGCGACCCGCGGGAGCGCCCGGCCGAGCACCGTCAGCACGCCGATCAGCTCCACGCACGATTCAGGGATCCCGATTCGGACCTGCTGTCGTGGCTCCGGCTGTGGGAGTACGTCCAAACGGAGCGCAGGGCCCGCAGCTCGAACCAGTTTCGGAGACTGTGCCGCGACGAGTACCTGCATGAGGCGCGCGTCCGGGAGTGGCAGCACATTCACTCCCAGCTCGGCGATCTCGCCGATGAACTCGACATAACGAGAAACACGACCCCCGCCCCGCCGGAGGTGATCCACCGGTCGATCCTCTCCGGGCTCCTCTCCCACGTCGGTGTCAAAGACCCGGAGGGGTATGAGTACCGAGGTGCCCGCGGTGCCCGCTTCTACATCGCGCCGGGGTCGGCTCTCTTCAAACGGGCGCCCGAATGGGTCATGGCAGGCGAGCTGGTCGAAACGAGCAAGCTGTGGGCCCGGGATGTCGCATCGGTCAAACCGGAGTGGATCGAGAAGGCCGCTGTCCACCTGACCCGGTCGTCCTACTCGGACCCGTGGTGGGACGCCCGGCGGGAAGCCGCCGTCGCACACGAAACCGTCACCCTCTTCGGCCTCCCGTTGATCACCGACCGCACCGTCCTCTACAGCCACGTCGATCCCGCGGGTGCACGGGAACTCTTCATCAGATCGGCGCTCATAGCCGGCGAATGGGAGACGCACCACGAGTTCGACGCCTACAACCGGGAGATGATCGACCACGTCCAAGACCTCGAGGTCCGGGAGCGACGGACAGACCTTCTCGTCGATGACGACATCCTGTTCGAGTTCTTCGACGCGAGAGTGCCCGACGATGTCATGTCGGTCCGTCACTTCGATCGCTGGTGGAAGGACGAGCGGCAACGGAGCCCTCGTTTGTTGTATCTGTCGCTCGACGATCTGATCGACCCGCGGGTCTCCGCCCCTGACACCGAGGCGTTCCCCGACGAGTGGCGCCATGGCGACGTGACCTTGCCACTCTCCTACGCGTTCGAGCCAGGGACCGACACGGACGGTGTGATCGTCGACGTACCCCTCGACCACCTCGACCGGGTCGACCCCTCGGTGTTTGAGTGGCACGTGCCGGGCTACCGCGTCGAGCTGATCTCGGAGCTGATCAGAACTCTCCCGAAGTCGTTGAGGAAGCCGTTCGTGCCGATCCCCGACACGGCCAGACTCGTCGCCGAGAAGCTCGATCCCGGGGACGGGAGACTCGTCGTCACGTTGCGGCGGGAGCTGTCCCGTCTCGCCGGTGACCAGATTCCACTCGACGCTTTCGACCTCGACAGGTTGCCGGCACACCTGCGACCGTCGTTTCGAGTCGTGGACGACCACGGCGAGCCGGTCGCCCAGGGTGACGATCTCGCCGAACTCAAGGGACAGCTCAAGGAGCGGGCTCGCGCCGTCACCGGCCCGGATCACGAACTCGAACGAATCGGATTGACCTCTTGGAGCATCGGCGAGTTGCCGCGGGTCGCCGAGATCGGTGATCCGCCCGTCAAGACATACCCGGCGCTCGTGGACGAGGGCGGGTCGGTCGCTGTGCGCCTCCTCGCCACACCGCGAGAACAGGCCGACGCCATGTGGAATGGGTGTCGCCGCCTCCTCGCGCTCAGCCTACCTGCGACCGGAAGGATCCTTCGGCTGCTCCTCACCGACGAGGCCAAGCGATCGGTGCGGTCGGGACCGCACGGATCACCGGCAGAGTGGATCGCCGATTGCACGACGTCCGTCGCCGGTTCGGTTCTCACCGACGCTGGCACACCCGCGTGGAACACGGCCGAGTTCGATGCCCTCGTCGCTTTGGCCAGGGAGGACCTCACCGAACGGGTCGACGCTATCGGGGGAGTGTCACTCGAGATCCTCGCTGTCGCAGCCGGCGTGAGGAGCGCCCTCGAGCGGGTGGAGGGCTCCGCTGCAGACGATATGCGTGACCAGCTCGACCAGCTCGTCTACCCGGGGTTCATCGCCTCTGTCGGAGCAGGTCATCTCGCCGACGTCGAACGGTACCTGCGCGCCATGCAGCGCCGGCTGGAGCGCCTCACGGAGGACCCCGTTCGAGACGCCGAAATGATGGCGAGGGTGCGGCGCCTCGAGGCGGAACACGACCGCCTGGTCGACGTTGTCGGTCCGACACCCGAACTGGTCGATGTCGCCTGGATGCTCCAGGAACTGCGTGTCAGCTTCTTCGCTCAGACGCTCGGCACTCGTGGCAAGGTGAGTGAGCAGCGGATCGAGAAGGCGCTCGCGGACGCGGGGCGGTAGTCAGCGACCGGCGATGTGTGTCGTGATCGCGATGGCAGCGCGGATGCTGCCTGCGACAGGGCAGCGGTCAGCGTGGAGCCCGAGCACGCGTTCCACGGTGGGCCAGAGATCATCCTCGACGTCGGTCCACGAAGAGGAATGTTGGTTTCCCCAGCGAGGCCGTAGGGCCGACCGTTGGGGGAAAGTACCGCAGCGGCGCAGCCAATGGGGTAGGGGGGTGGTGCGCGGGCCCTGTTGGTGGGCACCGCCCCCTCCGTCCTCGGCTTCGCCTCGGCCACCTCCCCCAACGCTCGCTTCGCTCGCGAGGGGAGGAAACAGAGGCTCCGCGGTCTCATGGTGATCAAGGTCGCGTGACGACTGAAGACTGAAGACTGAAGAGTGCTCGCGCAGCAAGCCTGTTGGTCCCGCCAGCGAGGCCGTAGGGCCGACCGTTGGGGGGAAAGTACCGCAGCGGCGCAGCCGCTGGGGTAGGGGGGCCGAAGCCAGCAACGTTGCTGAGAACCGCCCGTCCTCGGCTTTCGGCCGAGTCCACCTCCCCCAACGCTTGCTTCGCTCGCGAGGGGAGGAAACAGACGGCGAGCTTCGCTCGCGGTTCTGGGTTCTCGGTAGTCGGTCGCCCCGAGGTCTCGTGGTGATCAAGGTCGCCTGCTGGCTGTCGACTGTGAGCTGTTGGCTCACGACTGATGACTGAAGACCGCTCGCGAAGCGAGCTTAGAACCGGTCCCGAAACCGCCTCAGGTTGCGTCGCCAGATCTCAGCGAGCACCGGTCGGACAACCAGTTCCGCAACGGGCCCTCTAAGCCACCAGGGGAACGACAGCGTTTCTGTCCACGTGAAGAGGGTGCCCGTATCGGTTGGGGCTAGTATGAACCTCCCCGTGCCGCCGATCACCCCCCGGTGAGTGACGCCGATCGACGACGGTGGGGCCCACTCGGTCACTTCGAGGATGTCGGCGGTGCGAAACGGTCCGACCTTGGTGAGCACTCGCATGACGGTTCCGACCCCTTCGCGAAAGTCGGTGAGGAACTCGACCGATTCGGCTTCCGCCATCCATTCGACGTGCGAGGAGAGGTCGGCGAGGTCGTTCCACACAATCTCGACGGGTGCAGGGATGTCGATGGGGACCGTGATTCTGATCACGGGGTCACGATAGACGGGCAGGTAGGCTCGCCGGGATGGAGCCACCTGCCGATCTCGACGTGACGAGAGGCGTGATCGCCGCGCACGATCTCACCGCGACTGCGTCGGGCTACCTGACAGCAGATGTGGCGATGACTCTCCCTTTCGAGGCGCTCGCCCCGTTCAAGAACGCGTTGAAGAAGTTCTTCTCGACGGAACCGTGGACCGATGCCGACGCGGACGCGCTGTCGGAGCTGGTCACACCGCATCTCGCGGAAGGCTGGTGGGAGCACGACCTCGGCGGAGGAATCTCCCTCGCCTACGGGATACGCGACGGTCGTTTCGTGTTGTGGGCGTCTGGTGCGTCGACCCCGACGGTGTCGATTTTCGACCGAGTGTTCGACGGGCCGGTCATACCGCAGGCAACGCCCCATCCACGCAAGGTGAAGTTCACGACCGGCGGCGCGCCCGCACCGAGCGTTTGGTACCTGCGATCCGATCCGACGCCCGCCGACCCGCGTGTGCGCAGGCTGTTCGACGAGCCGTACGTGACCGACGTGATGGTCGCCGGCGAGTTCGTGACGATCGGGATCAGCGGGAGGGAGTCATGGGAGCGGAGGTTGGAGCCCCTGCTTGCCCTGGTGACCGAACTCTTCGAAACCGCAGAGACATCGGAACCGGAACGGACTCGGGATGAGCTTCTGGCGGAGGCTGGCTCACGCTCGTCGCGGCGACCCGGCGAGCTGCACCTGCTCGACCCGGATGAGCCGGAGGATCGCCGGCGCCTGCTGGACGCGCTCGACGACGAAGACGTGCGGGTGCGTCGGGTCGCGATCGCAGTGCTGCTCGAATCTGGCGACGAGGCGGTGAGACGCGACGTTGCAGCACGTGGAGCGACTGATCCCTCACGGGCGGTGCGCCGCACTGCGGTCGATGCCGCCGCAGGAGCCGGAGAAGAGCACTTCCGGGCGCTGTTTGAGACGGCGCTTCGAGACGACGATTCGTGGATCCGCTGGAAGGCGGTGCGGTCGCTCGGTGAGCTGGGCCTCGGTTCGAGTAGGGAGGCAGCCTCGGCCCTCGGCGATGATTCCGACTTTCAGGTCAGGTTCGAGGTCGCGAAGGTGTTGAGGGAGACCGGGTAGCGGATCCTGCCGGGCTTGCTTTTCTCCTAAGAGAACCGACTCGACCTGTCGATAGGGAGCTATGAACTCTGGCGACAACGTGGGCCGGGGAGCGATCGACTTCCGCGAGCTCTCTCCGGTGTTTCAAACGGTTCGAGGGTTCACGGTGGCATCGACGGCTGCTGCGGTTGCCGTATTCGGTGCTGCATGGGACCCGCGGCTCGTGTGGATGTTGCTGGTCCTCGCCGCTCTTGCACTCGGCGACTCGCTGAGGAGACGTCGGATGCCTCAGGCCTCGCCGAAGCCGATCCTCCTTATTGAGGCATTGATCATCGTCGTGACCGTCCTGCTGATCGGAGGACCAACGCTCGTAGCGGCCCCTGTCGCATACTTCCTCACCGCGGCCCTGCTCGTGCTCCCAATACGCAGAGCGCTGCTGGTGATTGGATTTCTCACGGGGTGCACGGTCGGGGTCTATCTGTCGTCGATGTCGAAAACAGACCCGCATGCCGGACTCATCGCGGGACTGGTGACAGTCCTCGTATTCATGGGTGCGATGACCGTGCTGTTGGTTTCCGCGTTGCGGGTCAATGAGCACATGCGCACACGGGAACGAGTGCTCCTGGAAGAGGCACAGGCTGCGAATCGCGCAAAGACCGAGATGCTGACGAGGGTCAGCCACGAACTGCGCACGCCACTCTCGGCCGTTGTTGGCTTCTCACAGATTCTCCGTGACGACTCGGGCTTCCTCACCGAGGGCGATCGGGCTGAGGCGATTCAGTCGATAGCGGAGGAGTCGTCCGACCTGTCCGGGTTGATCGACGATCTGTTGACCGCTGCGAGGTACGAAATCGGAGAGCTGACCGTTCGCGCACTGAGGACTGATCTACGGGCCCAAACGTCACAGGTGCTGGAAGCCTGGTACGGGGGGCCGACGGTAGAGATCGAGGGTGATGCCTCACCCGCGTATGCCGATCCTGCCCGGGTTCGACAGATCATTCGCAATCTGATCTCGAACGCGCATAGATACGGAGGCGCTCGGATCAGGGTGGTCCTACGTGACGGGGAAGGCTTCGTTGGGTTGGAGGTACGCGACAACGGCGGGGGAATCCCGAGCGATCTGCACGACCGTGTCTTCGGTGCGTTCTATCGGATTCCGAAGGAAGAGATCCATCCCTCGTCGATCGGTCTTGGACTTGCAGTGTCGAGAGACCTCGCCAGGCTCATGGGCGGGGATCTCACCTACCGGTACGAGAGCGGCGAGAGCATCTTCAGGCTGCAGCTTCCACCCGCCGTTGGGGAACCGGCATCGACGGTCGTCGCAATGGCTGGAGCTTCAGAGGAAGACCTGACTCGAGCAGCGCCTTCCGTCGGGTAGACGCGGGCGACAGCATGTTGAGGTGCCGGTTGTTCATGAGGTCATCTGGTGTCGAGCGCACCACCACGCGAGAACCCCGCTCTCGTGACGTGTGACGAGAGCGACGCGTCACGAGAACGGGGAATCGAGGGTTGGCCTAGGCGGCTGCCTGGTTGTCTCGATGGTTCGTCCGGTACTTGGTGATCCAGTAGATCGGGCAGAACCCGGTGGCCCCTGTGATCAGCGCCACGAATCCGAGGACGATGAGGACGACGCCCCACGCACCGGAAACGACAGCGAACCCCAAGGCCAACAGCACGGCACCCAAGATGACTCGTGCGATGCGATCCCAGCTTGCTTCATTCATGTGTGCTCCTTTCACCCTGTATGTCGCGAGAAGGAGCGGATTGGTCACATCTTGGTGCCCGGTTCCCGAGTCAGGACTCCAGCAGGCGGCGGATCCGCTCCCTCGCCTCCGGTGTGATGTGAAGGCGGCCGTGTTCCTGGTACAGACGGTTGACGGTGGCGAGGTCATCGACGACGAGCCGGCAGCTCTCGCACGTGGCGAGGTGTTCGAGGGCAGCGTCGCGCTGTTCGTTGGTGATGTGACCGTCGAGGAACTCCGGGAGGAGGGCGTCGAGGTCGTCGCAGGTCATAGGTATCCCTTCAGTTCGGTTCGCAGGATCCTCCGGGCGCGGGCGAGGCGCATCTTCACCGAGGACTCGGAGACGTCGAGGGCATGGGCGACGTCACGGGTGGACAGCCCCTCGATCTGTCGCAGTACGAACGCAGCCTTCAGCGGTGGGGTCAATGTCTCGATGGCCCGGTCGAGAGCGGCGGCCAGTTCGAGGGTCAAGACGGAGCGCTCCACGTCGACGGACCCGGCGCCGGCGAGATCGACAATGTCGACGGGATCGGTCGGGAGGTCACGCCGCGTGCGCTGCTGCGCGATCGCCGCCCGGTAGGCGATCCGGTACAGCCAGGCCTCGATCGGCCCTTCGCCCCGGTAGGAAACAATGGACCGCAGGGCAGCCAGGAAGGTGTCCTGGACGACGTCCTCTGCGAGATGTGGGTCACCGAGCAGCCGGTACCCGAGCGTGTACACACCGTCGACCAGGCGGTCGTACAGATCGAGGATCGACGCGTTGCTGGCCGTGGGCTCCTGTTCGATCTGGCGAGTCTATTGGTTCGACTCGACGCCGTGCCAACGCCACACCCCCTGCTACGCTGCCCGCAAGTCCTTTAAGGGCCGGTCCTGCGAGGCCGGGAAGGAGCACGCATGCACGGTACCCGCGGTACGCACCCACCGATCGTTGCACTCCTCCGTCTCCGGCCCGAACGTTTCGCGCCGGGACGCAGGCGATGAGCGGGCTTCTTCTCACCGCAGACGGAGGGACGTTTCGGGGCACCCCGATCGGTGCCGACGGGATCACCACCGGCGAAGTGGTGTTCAACACCTCCATGACCGGCTACCAGGAGATCCTCACCGACCCTTCCTATTCCGGTCAAGTGGTCGTGCTCACCACCTCTCATGTGGGCAACTACGGAGTGTCCAACGTCGATGCGCAAGCCGCCCGTCCCCACGCTTCCGGCCTCATCGTGCGATCCCTTTCACGTCGCCATTCCAATCCTCGTGCGGATGGCAGCCTCGCGGCCTACCTGCGTGAGAATGGGATCGTCGCGATGGGCGACGTCGACACGCGCAGGCTCACCCGTCACATTCGCGAGAGCGGCGCCCAGTCGGTCGCGATCGGCAGCAACGCGACCGAGTCGGAACTGCGTGACGCCGTTGCTGCCACACCGAGTATCGAGGGAAGAGACCTCGCGTCGCTCGTCACGACACCGGAACGGTATGTGGTGGCGGCAGAGGGCACCAGGCGGGGGAGAGTGGTCGCCATCGACTTGGGAATGAAGCGCGACATCGTCAGGAACCTGATGCTGAGGGGTCTCGATGTCGAAGTGGTTCCTGCCACGACGTCGGCCGGCGAGATTCTCGCCACCGATCCTGACGGTGTGTTCGTCTCGAACGGACCGGGTGACCCGGCGCCACTCGAGCGCACGATCGCGACGGTCCGGGGTCTCCTTGGTGAGCTGCCTGTGTTCGGGATCTGTCTCGGCCATCAGGTGCTCGGCCTCGCCCTTGGCGCCGGCACGTTCAGACTGCCGTTCGGTCACCACGGCGGCAATCATCCCGTCCGTGCCCTTGACAGCGGTCGAGTTCAGATCACCGCACACAATCATGGGTTCGCCGTCGACCTGTGGTCGCTCACCGATCGAACCGCCCC